>SDBT01017447.1_pt1 | contig 11338 bp, 6 predicted proteins | sample 2277101 | NCBI WGS metagenome assembly SDBT01 (sample SAMN10404973, study PRJNA504765) | marine sediment metagenome | isolation source: marine sediment core GS10_PC15, 103 cmbsf | place: Arctic Ocean: Southern Knipovich Ridge | collected 2010 | reverse complement strand
CTCCAGCTCGATGATCGCGTCCAGCCGAGCGGCGATCTCCTTGGCGCCCACCAGGTAGCTGCCGCCCAGGAAGACCTTGGGCGTCTTGTTCTCGACCGATTCGTAGTGGTTCTCGTAAGCGATGAAGTCGCGGAAGCCCTGGCGGTCGTCCAGGCGGCGGCGTTCGACGCGGATCCGCCCGCCCCAGCGGGCTTCGCTGGCGATCAGCGCCCGCTTGACGTCCTCGCAGCCGGCGCACGTGGGAGAGTAGAAGGCGACCACCCGCAGGGGATCGCCGCTGCGGCGCGTCGTGGCGGACGTAGCCGCCAAAGCCGACGCCGCCCACGCCAGGCACAGCGCCGCCGTCCCAGCCGCCGCAAGGCGACTACGCGTCGGCCGGCCCCCGAATGTGGAGAAGTTATCCATCCAACAGGTTGTAGTCACCGCGCGGCGCGCTTGTCAAGCGGGGCCGCCCCGGCCGGCCACCTCGAACCGCACGTCCAGTTGCCGCCCGGTGGCGACCTCCCGAACGGCCAGCGTCCACGTGCCGGCCTGGTCGTTGAGGGCGACCGGCAGCGGCAGCGACTCGCCGGACGGCTTGACCGTGACGTTGGTGCGGTACGCCAGCCGCTCCTTGCCGTCGGGTCCGATGAAATCCAGGTGGTACGTCGGCGTCGCCAGTCCGGCCGCCCGGCCGGGGTCGATCCGAATCCGCCCGCCGCCCACCGTCACCGTCATCGGCTTGGCTCGGGCCGACGCCGCGGGCGCAGCCAGCAGGAACGTCGGCTCCCAGGGATCGAGCGTGACGGCAACCTGCCGGGCGACGCCCAGGTCCTTGCCGGCGCGGACGTCGTACCAGCTCCGCCGGCCCGTGCAGGTGACGGTCAGCCGCACGGGCGTTTCGAACCGCTTGTTGGCCTTGAGGCCTGCCGGGGCCAGTTCATCCGCACGCATGAGCGGGTTGCGGTGCAGGGCGATCAGTTCGGCCTGGCCGTTGTGCCAGACGGTCACCTCCACGCCGGTGACGGGCTTGCCCCCGCGGCCGGTGACAACCGGGGTGACGCGATCGGTCCCAACCGTCGCAACGAGGTGCCGGCCCAGCAGGCCCTTGAGCCGCCCACCCCCGCCCCCCGAGAGCCGCTTGAGGTGATAGTCGAGCATGTCCCTGTCCAGCAGGATCGCCCGGCCGCGCTTGCCCTTGTCGAACAGGCCCGCCAGCCGGCTGGCCGGGAGGCGCTTGCCATGTTCGTCGAACGTGCCCGGCAGCTTGTCGGCGATGACAGTCCCGCCGGCTCGGACAAACGCACGGATGGCGCGCGCCTCGCGGGCCGACAGCGTCAGGATCTCCGGAAGGATAAGGACCTTGAACCCCTCGCCGGTGCGCCGGTTGTAATACTTCAGCGCCCCGCCGTCCACTTGCGGCGGGCACAGGAAGCGATACTGATACCCGTTGTCCTCGATGAGCTTCACCCAGGACTCGCGCAGACGGAAGTAGCGGTTCTCCGTCCGTTCGTGGGAGCTGTTGCGCAGGACCCACTTGTCGCCCAGCGGCCGCATCTCCCTGAGCCAGTGGACCCGCAGGTTCGCCTGGCTGTGGTAGAGGGCGATGGGGTCGTCGGCCCGCTGCGAGGCGATCCGCAGTTTGCCGATCCCGCCGGACAGCTCGCGGCACAGCGGCATGACGGTCCGGGCGTTGGCGTTGTATCGGCCCCGCTCGTCGAGGTATTCGCAGCCGCCCTGGCGGATCAGCAGCAGGCCCCGGTCGCCGTGGATGAACAGGTACCACGTCGCGTGGCGCTCGGCGTCGGGGGCGGGGTCGTTCGGGCCCCAGGAGGTGTGGAAGGGGATGCTGTCCGGGCTGAAGCTGCGGATCAGCTCATAGTTGTTGCCGATGTAGTAGGTCTCCTGCACGTCGAAGACCTGACAGAGCTTCCAGAAGTCCCATCCGCCGGTGGCGTGAGGCCCTTGTCCGCCGGCCATGCCCAGCCGCCCGTCGGGGTCTTCCTGCCGGACGGCCTCGCCGGCCAGGCGGTACGCATCGACCAGGACGTCGTCCATGAACTCCATGTGATCGCAGCGGGCGCTGTAGTTCTCGTCGTCGCGGGCGATGGCCTCGTCGGTGAGTTCGCCGCGGACGTCGTCCCAGCGGCGGTAGTCCGTGCCCCATTGCGCGTTCAGGGCCGCCAGCGAGCGGTAGCGCTTTCGCAGCCACTTCACGAACGCCGCCCGGCAATGCGGCGAGAAGCAGAAATCGAACGCCGCCGCCTGGTCGGCGATGCCCGGCTCGTCGGCGATGGAATGGTACAGCGGACGGTAGTCGCGATGCATCTTCGCCTGGGCCCTGAAGAGGCTGGCGATCTCCTCCCGTACGATCGGATGGCTCAGGCACGGCTCCCGCTCCAGGTTGCGCAGGTTGGTCCGGTCGGCCAGGAACGCCCGCCGCGCCTTGTTGTGGTACACGGCCACCTCGCCGGCGAAGCTGCGATGGTAGACCGAGTAAACGTTCCGGAAGCCGTGCTCGAGGTAGTAGCGGTAGTTGGCGTCGATGAAGTGGTCCGGCAGGACGCGACTGGAATTCAACCACTGGGTCCCGGCCAGGTACATCTCGCGGAGCACGCCGACGTTCTTGGGTTCGGGCCTATGCCAGAGGGTTGGCAGGTAGTCGTCCCAGCCGGGGTCGAGCCGGTAGAGGAATTCGCTGCGGGTGGCGAAGACCTCGCCGCCTGCGGCGCGGACGAGCACGTCGAGCACGTGCCGCTGGGCGATCACGGCCGGCACGGCCAGATCGACGGGTATCGCATCCACTCGGCCCGGACCGCCAGGGACCGGGGTGGTCTTGTCCAGCAGCTCCCGGCCGAAGGAGTCGGTCACGCGGACCGTTACGCTCGCGCCGCGGCGCGCAATGGCCCGGGGCAGCAGCACCGTACCGCGGACCCGCCGACCCCGGTCCAGGGCCGCCGTCCGCCCGCCGCCGTCGAACTCGAACTGGGCCCGGGCCCGCGGGAAGCCACGGAAGCTGCCGACCCCACGCCCCACCGCGAAAACGCCGACCACGGCCACCGCCGCCACCGCAGCGATACCCGCGAACGTCATCCCGAAAAGATGTTCCAATGGAACCATCAGCACTTCTCCTTACACAGTCGCCCGCCCCCCCCACCCACAGGGACACGGGGGCCAGAGAATACCCGAACGTTCGTCCCGGGACAAATGCCGACCGGGAGCTTGTGGGCCGACCCCGCCGCGCGGCGGGGGCCAACCTGGCCCCGGCGCTGGAGGCGTCGGGGCTACTACTGGTCGCGCTGGCGACGGGACAGCAGGACCAGGTCGCGGAGGTGCTCCAGCCCAGGCGCGGCCATCCAACGCTCGAAGAAGCCTTCCTCCTGCACGATCTGGGCGATCGCCATCAGCGCCCGGAGGTGGTAGTTCCGCTCGTCGGCCGAGCCCACCAGGATGAAGGCGGTCTGGACGTACGCCTGGTCGGGGTCGAAGATGATTCCCTCCCGGGACCGCACGAGCAGCACGTCGAAGAGCTTTTCGCCGTCGAGGATGATATGTGGAATGGCCAGGCCCGGCTGGATCATCGTGGAGGAGTCCGCCTCGCGCGCCCGAAACTTCTCCAGCAGCACCTCCGGGGCAATGCCCAGCCGGGCGCCCAGCAGGTCCGCCGCCTTGGCGAACAACGTCTCCGCCGGCAACGGGCCGGGCAGGTCGAGAATCTCGCACTCCTTGACGGTCTGGTCGAATCGATCGTGAATGATCTCATCCCGTTCCAGGGCAATCTGTCGGAGTTCCTCCTCCAGGCGGGTGCGACGGATTTCCCGGGCGACCACGTTGCGGACCATGTACACCAGCGCGCTTTCGCGGGTCACGCGAGGCCGGACGTACGCCAGGTACCACACCACCCCCGCCAGCAGGAACGCCCCGACCGTCAACAGCGACAGCGGCCCGAGCAGCGCCGTCAGCTCGATGATCAGCATCGAGTAGATCACGATGCCCGCCAGTTGCACCCACGGGAACAACGGGCTGCGGTAGCGCGGACGATAGTTGGGAATCCGACTTCCCCGCATGATGAGCACAGCCACGTTCACCAGCAGGAAGAGGACCAGCATCATCGTGCTGGCCACCTTCACCAGGTCGGCAATGTTCAGCATGAGGATCACGGCGATCATGAAGGCCCCGGTCAGCCAGACGCTGAGGAAGGGCGTTCCGAACCGTCGGGAGATTTTGCCCAGGCCCCGAGGCAGCAGGCCGTCGCGGCTCATCGCCAGCGGACTTCGGGACGCCGCCAGCAGGCCGCCGTTGCCCGTGGTCACGAATGCGATGATCGCCGCCCCCGACAGCAGCAGCATTCCCCACGTGCCCATGAGGCTCTTCGCCGCCGTGCTGACCGGCATGAGGTTCACCCACTTGTCCGTGGCGATCTCCCCGGCCGGGAGAACCCCAACGACCACGAAGACCACCGCCACGTACAACGCGCTGACCACCACGAACGACAGGAACATCGCCCGCGGCAGGTTCCGCCCCGGATTGCGGACCTCCTCGGCGACGCTGGCGACCTTGGTCAATCCGCCGAAGGAGATGAAGACCAAGCCGGCCGTGGCGAACACGCTCCCGAAACCCTTGCCCATGAAACGGTCGAAGTTCGGGTGCTGCCTGACGTTGGGGACCCCCACGACCACGAAGATCGCCAGCGCCCCCAGCATGAGCGATACCAGCACGATCTGGGCTCGACCCGTCAGTTTCACACTGAGCGTGTTGAGCAGGACAAACGCCACGCAGCAGCCAGCCGCTACAGCCTTGATCGCCCACTCCGAGCCCGCCGCCTCCCCCCAGATCAGCCGGACGAACGCCCCGATGCCGATCATCGCGAACGCGCTCTTCAGCGCCATGCCCAGCCATCCGGCCAGGCCCGCCAGCAAGCCCGGCAGCGCGCCCATGCTCCGCTCGATGAAGAAGTACGTCCCCCCGCTCTTGGGCATCGCCGTGGCCAGTTCACACTTGCTGAGCAGCGCGGGAATCATCATCAGCGCCGCAATCGCGTAGGCCAGCACCGACGCCGGCCCGCTGGACTGGAACGCCTGGCCGGGCAGGATGAACAGGCCGCTGCTGATCATCGCGCCGGTGGCGATGCAGAAGACGTCCCAGAAGCCGAGCTTCCGTGCCAGGGCCACGTTGTCGGTCGCCTTCGCGCTCAAGGGGTACCCCAAATGCGCCCATCATATGCCCCTGCCGGGGCCGAGTCGGGCTCGCCGGCAGTTCGCCCCGGAGGGGCCGGGCGGACAACTTCCCCGACTGTGAACTGTCGCCAACAGTATCGCCCCCGCCGGCACGCGCGTCAATTCTACGGTTGGCTCGTCCCGGCCGGCGTTCTGAGGGGAGGGTCGGCCCAGTGGCCCGCGTCAGCGGCCGAGCTTGACGACGAGCACCTCCTCCGCCGGGATCTGGGCGACGAACGACCCGCCGCGGCGGGTGAAGGTGACGTTCAAATCGGTCAGCTCGCGAATGTCCTTCATGCCGCGGGCGCGGATGGCGGCGCGGGCGGGCCGGTCGGCGTAGTTGAAGACGAAGATCACCTCGCCGTCATCGGCGACGAGCCGGCGGGCGTGCAGGTCGGCCGGCGGGGCCGCCAGCAGCCTCTCGATGGCGATGCCGCTTGCCTCCAGCGTGGCGGCGAGCCACTTGGCCGCGCCCTTGTCGCGAGTGTGGAAGTAGACCTGCCCCAGCGGCGCGCCGAGCAGGATGGCCCGCCCCCGGCCGTAAGCGCGCGAAACGATGGCCGGCTCGCCTCCCGGCCAGGCGCCCGCCACTTCGACCCGCCCGCGGCGGTTGGTCATCGCCAGCGTGGTCACGAACAGCCCGGCCGGACAGCCGATCCGGGCGGCGCCCGCGTCGAGCGTCACCGGGCCATCGGTGCGGCGACGGGAGACCTGCCGGCAGCCGAACAGGCCGGCCAGGGCTTTCGGCGGGACCTCCGGCGAGACCCAGCCGTTGGCGTCGCGCATGCCCGGGGAGGGTTCGCAGATCAGCAGCCCGCCCGCCTTGACGAACTTGCCGAGCAGATCGACATGCTCGGGCGAGAGGCACCTGGGACATGGCAGGTAGACGGCCCGGTAGTCGAGCAGGCGCTCGAACTGCTCTGAGGGGATGATGTCCACGGGCGCGTCGAGTTGCCACAGGGCCAGGTGGATGCCACGGAGCGAGTCCTTATACGGGTAGGATTCGAGCGTTCCCTCCTTGGCGGTTTCGAGTCGGCTGACGAGGTCGTTCTGGTAGTCGTAGGGAATGGCCACGGAGGCCCGCGGAGGCCGCGCGGCTGCGATCTCGTCGCGGTGCGCCTTGAGGAACTTGCCCATGCGGGCCACCTCCGTGCTGCGGTCCGTGGCCGAGCCGTCAACCTCCACGATGCCGCTGCCGTTGCTCTCGGTGGTCAGCCGCTCCGAGCGGTACTGCCAATACAGGATGCCCCTGGCCCCCGCCGCCAGGACGTGGTAGCTGGTCTGGCGGAGGTAGCTTGGCTTTCGGCCCCCGGCCCACCCGCTGGGGTTGGCGTAGACCTCGTTGATCCAGAAGGGATCGCTGACCCCCCGCAGGCGGGAGCAGATCAACTCGGCCGTGGCGGCCTCGTAGGCGACGGGCTGGGTGCCCAGCAGCGGCAGGTTGGCTTTGGTGTTCGGGCAACTCGCGCCGTACAGGTCGACCGATTGGGCATTGAGGTAATCGTTGCTCGTGTCCTCCAGCGGGTCCTGCACGACCGACGAAAAACCGACGTGCGAGATGATCGGGCGGGACTTGTCGATGCGGCGGATCTCGTCGTAGACCCATCGGAGCCGGTCGGCGACCATCACGGCGCGGAACGGCCTGAACAGCAGCCAGCCGGTATGGTCGGACGCAGCCACGGGCGGATGGACACCACTGAAGTCATCGCCCTTGCCGGAGACGGCCAGGCCGGCGAACTCGTTGAGCCGCTCGATCGTGCCGAACCGCTCCTTGAGCCATTCACGCCACAGTCGCAGCGAATCCTTGCAGGCGCAGTCCGTCGCCGGGCGGGAGCGCGGCTCGTTCCACGCGTGCCAGGCCAACAGGTTGTCGCGCCCCTTGTAGCGGCGGACCGCGGCCCGGATGAATCGGCTGGCTTTCTCGCGGACCAGCGGCTTGTCAAAGCACGGCGCGAACCCGCCGATGTACATCGCGCCATGGCTGAACGGGATCATCGCCGTGCCGTCCGGCCGGACACGCATGGCGTCGTAGTTGTCGAAAAGCCATTGCGGCCCGCACGAAAGGAAGAACTTGAAGATGACCCCCAGGCCGTGCTTGGCGGCGAGGTCGAACAGCCGGTCGAGGTCGTCGAAGTTCAGCTCGCCCTCGTTCCGCTCGTGCCATCGCCACTGCGGGCGGAGCTGGATGACGTCCAGGCCGAGGCGCTTGATGTTGGCCAGGTCCTTGTCCCACTCGGCCGGTAGCGGCGTCGGCTGACGATAGTACTGCGTGCCGAAGACCAGCGGCGGCAATCGATCCAGCGGGTTGGGTCCGGACATGGGGCTCTCCTATCAATTCTCACTTACTCGCCGGACACGGCCTCTCGGGGGGGGCTTGTCAGGTTCCCCCGTCCAACCACGGCAATTGCTTGCTCTGGTCGGTGTACTGGTGCAGTTCTATCCGATTGCCGTCGGGATCGGCCATCCAGGCCTGCCAGCTTCCGTCGCCGCCCATTGCCGGGTCTGTCACGTCCACGCCGCGGGCGCGCAAGCCGGCGACGGCGGCCTCGATGTCGTCCACCTCCAGGCAGATGTGGCGGAATGACTGGCCTTGGGTCGGCTCGGTGTGATCTCCCTCGAACAACTCGATGAAGCACCGCGCCCCGGCCTTCAGGTAGGTCCCGAACCGCGTCCCGTCATCTCTGGTGAAGTCGAATGCCCGCTGGAAGCCCAACGTGTCACGATAGAACGCCTCGGCCCCGGCCAGATCGCTCACGGTGAAGCACACGTGCGCCAAGCCCTTGATCATCAACGGTCTCCTCACCCCCGCTTGGTCGAAAGCGCCTCGAACCCCGAGATGATGTCCAGCAGTTCCTCGGTAATCGTCCGCTGGCGCAGAAGGCGGAAGTGCATGGTCAGCTCCTCGAGCCGTTCCTCGATGTTCCGTTCGGCGGCCTGCATGGAAGCGAGTCGGCTGGCATTCTCGCTGGCGAGCGACTCGGCGGCCGCCTGGAACAGCGCCGTGTGGAAGAACTCGCGGATCAGCGAGGCAAACAGCGGCTGCCATTCGATCGTGTGGATCCCCAGCCGGCGCGAAGGCCACTTGCGGTCCCGAAGCTCCGCCAGCCAGTCCAGGTCCACCGGGAAAAGCTGCTGGGTGTGCGGCTCGTAGGCCGCGCCGCCGAGCGAGTTGTTGTACAACAGGACGATCTCATCGACGGCCAGGTCCGACCGCCACTGCTCGATCTTCACCAGGATCTCCTGGACCAACGAGGTGATCCCCAACAGCGACGTCGCCGGAGCCGCCTGCTCATCGATGGTCAGGCCCGCCGACTCCAGCAGCGGAACGATCCGACCGCCGACAGCGAGGATTCTCAGCGCCTCGGCGCCCAGGTGGTAGGATTGGATCGCCTCGAGGGCGTGGGCGGCGATCTGCGAATTGAACCGCCCGCACATGCCCTGGTCGGACCCGAAGACGATCACCCCCACCTGCTCGGGCGGCGCCGGCTCGGACGAGACCAGGCGGTCCGGCTGGCTGGCCAGCAGCGACTGAAGACCCAGCTCGATCGTGCGGCGATATTCGCCCAGCGACTCCACGGCCTTTTCGTATTGGCGGATGCTGGCCGCAGCCATGCCCTTCATCGTCTTGACGACCGACTGGAGTTCCTCGGCGGAGGTAATGCTCTTTCGGATGCCTTCGAGCGATTGCACTTACTCGGCCTTGCCTTGTGGGTCGCCGTCTTCCGGCTGATCGGATGCCTGGTCGGCGAGGACCATCGGCGCAATGGCCTGCCGGATGGTCTCCCGCAGCGCCTGGCGGTCGGAATCGGCAATCTTCTGCCCCTCGGCGATGCGCCCGATCAAGTCGCCGTGCTCGGCGACGACGGCCTGGCGGATGGGGCCCTCGGCCTGGCCGACCTTCTCGGCCGGCAGGTCGTCGAAAAGCCCCTCGGTGGCGGCGAACATCGCCGCGATCTGCTCGGCCACCGGGATCGGGGCGTATTGCGGCTGCTTGAGCGCCTCGCGCACCCGTCGGCCTCGGACCAGTTGCTTGCGGACGCTCTCCTCCAGCCGCGTGCCGTAGCGGCTGAACCGCTCCAGCTCCTCGAACTGTGCGTAGGCGAGCTTAAGGTCGCCCGCCACCGCCCGATACGCCGGCAGCTGCGCCTTGCCCCCCACGCGCGAGACCGACTTGCCCACGTCCACCGCCGGCAGCACCCCCTTCTGGAACAGGTCCGGCGACAGGTAAATCTGCCCGTCCGTGATGGAGATCAGGTTTGTCGGGATGTAGGCGGAGAGGTTCTGGGCCTGCGTTTCCGCGATGGGCAGGGCCGTGACCGATCCGCCGCCCTTGGCTTCGTTGAGGTGGGTGGCCCGTTCGAGCAGGCGCGAATGCACGTAGAAGATGTCGCCCGGGTACGCTTCTCGGCCCGGCGGGCGGCGCAGCAGCAGGCTCAACTCACGGTACGCCCGGGCGTGCAGCGTCAGGTCGTCGTAGACGACCAGTACGTCCCGGCCCTGTTCCATGAGGTATTCGGCCATGGTCGCCGCGGCGTAGGGAGTGATGAATTGCAGGCCGGGGGCGTTCTGGCCGGTGGTGACCACGACGGTCGTGTACTCCAGCGCCCCGTGCTCGCGCAGCTCGGCGATCACGCGCGCGACGGCCGACGCCCGCTGGCCGATCGCACAGTAGATGCACAGGACATCCTTGTCGCGCTGATTGATGATGGCGTCGATGGCGATGGCCGTCTTGCCCGTCTGCCGGTCACCGACGATCAGCTCGCGCTGGCCCCGTCCGATGGGGATCAGCGCGTCCACCACCTTGATGCCCGTCTGAAGCGGGGTGGCAACCGGCAAGCGATCCATGATGGGCGGGGCTGGGCGCTCCACGGGGCGCCGCTCGGCCGCGCGGACCGGTCCGGCGTCGTCCAGGGGGCGGCCCGCGGCGTCAACCACCCGACCCAGCAGCGACTCGCCCACCGGCACATCCATCACACGACCCGTGCGAAGGACCTTCTCGCCGGCCTCGATGCCCTCGACCTGGTCCAGCAGGACAACGCCGATCTCGTCGGCGTCGATATTGAAGGCCATCCCCAACTGGCCATCGCTGAAGCAGACCAGCTCCTCCGACTGGACGCCCGGCAGGCCATTCACGTGCGCTACGCCCGAGCCGACGGCGATAACCTCCCCCACTTCCCGGACCTGGAGGGCAGGCTGGAACCGCTCCATCGCCCGGTCCAGGTCCGCGGCCGAGCTGGCCGCCAGTGCACGAAGATTCTGACGGGGCTCACTCATTGGAGGATTTCTGCTGGGCCTGGGCGGCCTTCGCCTCGCCCCCGGCTCGCTGCGCTTGGGCCACGACCGCGCGGTCGATGGCGTCGGATAGTTCCGCCCGGATGCCCTCGATGTAGCTCTCGATGGTCCAGGAGACCGCTCGGCCGCCCGCGCGCAGCTCGATGCCGCAGGTCAGCTTCGGGTCCGTCTCGAAGCGGACGTCTGCGTCCGCCGCAATGTGTTCCCTGACGGCTGCGGCTGCGGTGTCGCGGTCGGCTTCGGGCAGCTCCCACGCGGTCGCCACGACCAGGCCCTGCCCCTCGGCGGCCATCGCGTCGGTCAGTTCCTCCCGGCCGTCGGCCGGCAGGTCCGCCAGGCGACGGATCAGCACGGCCACCATCGCCGCCTCGAGCTGGACGTCGGCCAAGTCCGCCAGCGCCTTGCGGGCGATGGCGCAGACTCCCCGGCCGGCGCTGTCACGCATGTCCTGGAGGAAGGCATCCTTGCCTCGCTGCAATTCCTCCCGCCAGCGAACGGCCTGTGCCTCGACTTCCTCCCGGGCCTTGTGCGTCAACTCCTGGCGATGCTCGTCGGCCTGCTGACGGGCCTCGGCGAGCATCGACTCGCGCTGCCGGTCGAGCTGGTCCTTCTCGCGCTGGAGGGCCTCGGCCTGGGCCGTGGCGCCCTGCTGCTTCTGCTCGGCAGCCTCAAAGTTGGAGGCGATCTTCTGCTCGCGCTGATCCAACGCACGGACCACCCGCCCGTACAGGAAGTGCCGAAGCAACAGCACCAGGACCAGGAAGTTGAAAACCTGGGCCACCAGTGTCCACCAGTTGATCAGCACCGTGTTTTCCGCGCCGCCGGCCTGCTCGGCCAGGAGCGCAGGTAGT
>SDBT01017446.1_pt1 | contig 11339 bp, 12 predicted proteins | sample 2277101 | NCBI WGS metagenome assembly SDBT01 (sample SAMN10404973, study PRJNA504765) | marine sediment metagenome | isolation source: marine sediment core GS10_PC15, 103 cmbsf | place: Arctic Ocean: Southern Knipovich Ridge | collected 2010 | reverse complement strand
TCTTGAAGTTCGCGAATCGTCGCAACGACGTCATCGAGAAAGTCGTCAACCTCATCGAGGTCATAACCTCGAAGGACTGTTGAGAAGGTCTTCTGCTCTACGTTGGCGGGTGTCATTCCCATGGTTTTCGGCCTTTCGCTCGGGCAGGAGGATAAGAACCGGAGACCCAGCCTTCAAGTATCAGGGCAATCAGCGGACCAACCGAAGGAGAATCTGAATTCCGACGAGGAGGACGATCGGCGACAAGTCAAGCGCTCCCCCGCCGATCCGGACTGGTGGGATCACTCGCCGGATGGGAAGTATCACCGGGTAGATCATCCGATCGAGAAAGGTCTGGAGTCGACCCACGGCATGCGCGGTTGAGGCTGGTATCCACGACAGGATCACCCAAAGAAACACGGCATAGAAGTAGATCGTGAGAGCGAAGCCGATGATCGCACGGATGCTCACCGATCAGTCGACGTCGTCGAGCTCGTAAGCACCGAGAGAAGCCAGACGTCGCTTCTCGTCGCGACTCAGGGTCACCCGGGGCGGCAGGACCGCCACCAAGCCATCGCCGATCCTTCGCATCGACCCATCGAGGGCATAGATCAGACCGGATGAGAAGTCGACAACACGTCTGACGAGATCTTGATCGACCTGTCTCATGTCGAGCACGACCGGGGTACGCTCACGAATTCTGTCGGCCAGAACACGGGCATCGCCGAATTCCTCGACTACCAGGATGTCCGACTGGATCTCGACCGGGCGGACCATCGGACCACCGGCGACGACTGCCTCCGACCGGCCCTGGGGCCGGGTTGCTGTTCGCGCCGTCAAAGGCGGCTCCACTCTCCGACCCTCAGGCACCGAATCGACACTGTTTGGCTGCATGATGCCGTCGGAGGCGGTAATCATGCCCTGTTCGCCGGCCCCGGCTTCGACCTGGTCCTCATCGACGAGACCCAGATAGACAAGTGCTTTCGAGAACAGTGAAGACATCGGTGTGGCTCCGGTCAATTGCGCGGGCCAAAGATAGCCCGACCTACTCGAATGATAGAGGCACCTTCACTTATGGCGATTTCGAAATCATCGGTCATGCCCATGGATAGCTCGACAACCGAGGGATTCTGGACCGCTACTCGATCTCGCAACTCCCTCAGCATGACGAAGAAACGACGACTGGCCTCCGGCTGGTCGGGGATTGGTGGGATGGCCATCAGACCTCTGACCTCAAGACCCAATTTGGTCATCCACTCGACGAGCGAGCCGGTTTCCCCTATTTCGGCTCCGGACTTCTGCCTCTCGTCACCGACATTCACCTGGAGGAGGACCGGAGGGGGCATCCCGGGGCCCTTGACCCAGGCCGAGGCAAGGGACCGCCGATCCATCGAGTGAAGAAGATGGCTGAGGGGCCGCACAACCCTCGTCTTGTTTGATTGAAGTGAGCCGACGAAATGCCAACGGATGTCGTCGGGAAGCAACGGCGCCTTCGTCGCCAGCTCCTGGGCCCGGTTCTCTCCAAAGTCGCGGTGACCTTCCTCGTAGACCCTGATGATCTCTTCGGCCGATTTGCTCTTCGAAACTGCGACCAGGGTGATCTCGCTGGTGTCGCGCCCGGATCGCATCGCAGCATCCGAGACCCGTCTCATCACCGACTGGTAGCTCACACCACCCACCCGACTGCCGCCAGACGATCGGGTTTGCCATTCCTCCGGTGACTGAACCAACCGTCGTTGTGATAGGTGCATCCCTTTGAAACCCAGGTCTCGAGGCCCTCGAGTTGGCGAAGAATCGAACCCGTGAGATCCACCGAACTGGTACCCCAAGTTGTCATCGCGCCGTGGTCGGAGAACTTTTTACTCAACTCGGCGCCCACCTCGAAACAACACGGTCCTATCCCGGGTCCGATGGCTGCCATGGTCGGAATGTGACTGCTCTGAACCATTACCGATCTCATCTCAGCGACCACACCCGCCAGCGCCCCTCGCCAGCCGGCGTGGGCCACGCCGACCGCCCCTGGGGCGGACATGACTACTGCAAAGCAATCGGCAGTGAAGACAGCCACAGGCAAACCGGGCTCTGTCGTCCAGACTGCGTCGGCGTCGCCGCCATCACCGGAAACGGTGGCTCGGACCACCTCTCTGCCGTGAACCTGATGAACCGTGGCCCAGGAATCCGAAACACCGAGTACCTCGCTGAGCGTGGCGCGAGCGCTGATGTCATTGCGGATGTCACCATCCGAAGCCTCGCTGAACGCTGCCCCGTGCAATTGGGGCGGCCGGATCATCCCTGAACGAAGTTGGGGATGTCGAGCATGTCATCTCCGTCATCGACGCCAGACGGCTTCTGCTTCGGCCTCGAGCCGGAGGCTCGATTCGGGCGGCGGCGCCCTTCGAATCCAGCAGCGATAACGGTGACCTTCATCTCCTCGGCAAGATCATCGTCGATGATGGCCCCGAAGATGATATCCGCCTCGGCGTCGGCGTGATCGGAAACGACCCGAGCGGCCTCGATCGCCTCGTGAAGAGTCATCGAGGACGGTCCCGCAACCGATAGCAGAACGCCCTTGGAGCCATCCATCGAGCTTTCCAGCATCGGACTGGATATGGCGCGCTCGGCGGCCTGACTGGCCCGGTTCTCACCGGTGGCGCGACCAATCCCCATTACCGCCGATCCGGCGTCGGACATGATGGTCCTCACGTCGGCGAAGTCGACGTTGATGAGCCCCGGCGTGGTGATCAGATCGGTGATCCCGGTGACACCGCTCATGAGGACCTCATCGGCGAGACGGAACGTCTCCCCTATCGGCGCCGATGGGTCACCGACGTCGAGAAGCCGATCATTGGGGATGATGATGAGGGTATCTACCGCCTCCCTGAGGGCATCGATTCCTTCCTCGGCATAGACGGCTCGGCGATGGCCCTCGAACCCAAAAGGCCGGGTGACGACACCCACCGTGAGGGCACCAACCGATCGGGCAACCTCGGCGACAATCGGAGCGCCACCTGTTCCGGTTCCGCCTCCCTCGCCGGCGGTGATGAACACCATGTCCGAGCCTTTGAGGGCGTCCTCCAATTCGGAGCGATGCTCCTCGGCTGCTGCCCTACCTATCTCGGGATTGGCGCCGGCACCAAGACCGCGAGTCACGTCGCGTCCGATGTCCAGCTTCACATCTGCATCACTCATCAACAACGCCTGGGCATCCGTGTTCAGTGCGATGAACTCGACGCCGCGGACACCGGCCTCGACCATGCGGTTGACGGCGTTGACTCCACCGCCCCCAATGCCAACGACTTTGATGACGGCCAGATAGGCGCCACTGGAATTACTCAACGGATTACCTCCACTCAGCGGAAAATCTCAAAGCTGAAGTAGAGGTTTACCGTTAGACCGGGGCTAAGTAAACCCCCAATGTTTAAGGTTTTACTACAACCTTAGGGTTGACTGGTATCCGGGTGAGAGTCACCCGAGCCGGACCTTTCCCCCTCCCCGGCCGGGTCTTCATCAACTTCTTCCCCGGAGACCCCTGGGGTTTCCGGTGGCTGGACCGCGGGGTGCGTCGGTGCAATGAGAACTAGAATCGAATTCTCGGGTAGTGGCTCGCGGAGAAGAACGATGAGACTCAAGGCCTTGGCCCCCATCTCGACGGGGCGACCGAGACGAACCTGATATCCGTCGACCACCGCCCACAGTTCATCGTCTTCGACCCGCATCGTCATGTCGCGGTGTGTCGAATCGGGAAGATTCGCCACGAACTCCGCCGCCCCCACCACAAAGACCGAGCTCTCGGCGTCGACCTCGTCGAGTCCTGGAAGTCTTATCCAGGGCAAGGTGTCGTCTGGTGAGTCTGGCCCCGGCACCGCCACTCCTTCGATGTCACGCCGGGCCCATCCACCGGCGGTTTGGAACCATGCCACGGGCACCCGTTCTTCCACTCGGACAATCACCTCATCGGGCCATTGGCGATGAACACGGGCACTTCGAATCCATGGGTCCAACTCCAGGGCCCGTTCTACCGCCGCAGGACGCAGCATGATCATCGGCGTCCCGGCGACGACCCGATGCGCTGCCAGTGTCTCGTTGGCGTGACTGGCGGCGATGCCGGCCGCTCTCACCTGACTGACGCTCAGCCACGGCGAAAAGGCAAGCCACGCGAGGATCCCAACGATGATCACCGTCACCAGGAACCTGAGTAGTCGCCCAACGTTGCGCTGAGCGGCGTCTTCGGCAACGGCCTTGCGCCGTTCGAGAAGTCTCGGGTCCATTGTCACTTCCTGAATCCCACGAACTGAATCTCCGGTTCCAGCATGGTGCCGCTGAGCTCCAACACACGTTCCTTGATCTCCTCGACCAACCCCCGCACATCCTCGGAAGTTGCCTCCGGCCCGGCAACGAAGAAGTTCGCATGTTTATCGGACACGGTCACATCGCCCACCCGGTGGCCCTTGAGACCGAGAGAGTCGATGAGTTCGCCCGCCGAGATATCAGGTGGGTTCTTGAATACGCTGCCCGCGTTGTGCGTGCCACCCGGCTGGTTGTCGCGACGCCATCGTGTGATTTCTCGAATCTGCCGACGACCCTCCTCGGCATTGCCTCGCTCTGTTTGGAATGTCGCCGTGACGACGAGATCCTCCGCTCCCACGTTGGAGTGGCGGTAGGACAACTCGAGGGTGTCAGGACTGTCGGTACGGGTGGCGCCGTCTCTCAGGTCGATTATCCGGGCCTCGACGAGTCGGTCCTTGGTCTCGGAGCCAAAACACCCGGCGTTCTGCCTGACCGCACCTCCGACAGAACCGGGAATGCCGACGAAGAACTCGAGACCGCGGAGACCATGATCCACACACGTCCGTGCCAGCCTGGGAACGGGGACTCCCGAGCCCGCGGTGACTGCCGTCCCTTCAATGCGAGTTTCCGCAAAACCCCCTCCGAGCCGAATCACCAGACCGGCAAAGCCGGCGTCGGCGACCACGAGGTTGGACCCCCTTCCCAACACCAACAGTGGCTGACTCGCCGTGGCACCTGTCGCTATCAACGCCCGGAGGGACTCGATGTCGTCGATCTCCGCGAGGTATCGGGCCGGTCCACCTGATTTGTAGGTAGTCAAGGGTCCCAGCGGCACGTTCTCGCGCACTTTGCCCTGTTCAATCAGATGTGTCAGCGCGGTCACGTCAGAGCACCGAGTCTCGAAGCGAATTCCGTATGGAGGAGAGTGATGTCACCCGCCCCCATTGTGAGCACCAGGTCTCCGCTATCGACCCTGGGCAGCAGGAACTCGACCAAGTCGGCGCGATGGGGTAGGTAGTAGACCTTGGCGCCGGCAGCTCTTGCGGCGTCTGCAACCAATTCCCCGGTCACACCGGGCACTGGTGCTTCCCGAGCGCCATAAACGTCGGTTACCACGACTACGTCGGCGGAGGAGAGGGCGACTCCAAACTCGTCGCTCAAACGCTCTGTCCTGGAATACAGATGTGGCTGAAACACGGCCCAGAGCCGGCCTGGCGCCACCCCGCCGGCAGCTTCGAGGGTGGCACTGACCTCCGTCGGATGATGGGCGTAGTCGTCATACAGCACGACGCCGCCAACCGTGCCACGATGCTCCCAGCGTCTATCTACTCCACGAAACGCAGAAATCCCCCTCGCCATGGCGTCTAAATCATGACCAAGCTCAGCGAGAAGCGCCAGGCCCCCTGCGGCGTTGAGGGCGACATGTCTCCCCGGTTGAGGCAACTCGACGTCGACATATCTGGTGGCGCCGATCAACCGGAACGTGCTTCCAGGACCTTTCCTCTCGAGACCTTCAATCCTCCACGCGGCGGCGGGTGACTGGCCGTAGGTCAGCGTCCTTGCCCGAGAAGCGACTTCGGCTGCCCCCCGATCGTCGACACAGGCAACAACAGGCCCGGACACCGACTCTGCAACCGAGACGAAACTATCGATCAGATCCTGCTCGGTGCCGAAATGCTCGAGATGCTCGGCCTCCACATTGGTGACGACGAGACCATCGAGATGGAGGCTCTCGAATGTGCGGAACGCCTCATCCGCCTCCAGGACGAGTAAGTCCGAGGTCCCAAAATGGCCGTTCGTCCCCAAGTCGGCAAGATCGCCGCCCATGACAAAGGATGGATCCACACCCGTGGATCGCAGAGCGGTGATCATGAGTGCAGTGGTGGTGGTTTTTCCGTGGGTTCCGGTTGCCCCGATCGTGGATATATCGGATGTAAGAGCTTCCAGAAGCTGGGGACGTCGCCAGGTCGGGATTCCCGCGTCGTGTGCAGCGGCCAGTTCCTCGTCGTACTCGGGTACCGCCGAGGATGCAACAACGAGATCGGCTGAGACAGCCACCTCCGGGTGATGACCCGTGAACACCGCAACGCCGATATCGGCCAAACCTTCCAAGGTGGCGCCACCCCGCAGATCGGACCCGGACACTTCATGTCCTTGGGCCACCAGAACCTTGGCAATGGCACTCATACCGGCGCCGCCGGCGCCCACGATGTGGATCCGCTTGTAGGGGAGCCTCATTGAGCTGCCTCCATCATGGCCTTGGCGATGGTGACGGCTGCTCCGGGTTTCGCTACCCGTCGGGCCGAGCTTCGCATCATCTTCAAAGAATCGTCGTTGAAAAGCGTGCTCTTCACGACATCGGACAGCCGGCCGATCTCGGCCTCCTGAACGGTGAAGGCCGCTCCGGATTCGGTCAGATAGCGGGCGTTACCGGTCTGGTGCCCGGTCGAACCGAAGTCACCCGGAACGAGAATCGATGGTGTGCCCGTCGCTGTCAGCTCGGCAACCGCTCCTCCGGCACGGGCGACGGCGAGATCGGAGATGGCGTAGAAAGTCTCCATCGACTCTTCGAACGCAACCCGCACCCATTGGACATTCGGAGCATGCCGCAGCGACCGGTGAGCCTCGATGTTTCGGGCACCGGTCAGATGCACGACCGCCATCGGGGGACCGTCCCAATGCTCCACCATCGCCGAAACCGCCTCGTTGATCGCTCCCGCGCCGAGTGAGCCGCCGAAGACACCAAGAACAGGGGTTTCGGGCTCGAGGCCGTAGTGCCTCCGCGCCCCGGCTCTGAGTGCATCACGATCGAATGACCAGAAGGGCTCTCTTACCGGGTTGCCTACCCATTCGGCGCCCGGCAGACCACTGGTTTCCGGGAACGAGCCAAACGTGCGGAGGGCCCAGCGGGCGGCGACGCGATTGGCCAGGCCGGCTTGGGCATTTTGCTCCGAATGCAGGAAGGGAATCCTCGCTTTTCTGGCCGCCATGCCGGCAGGGATCGTGACATAACCACCCATCCCCAGCACCACCCGCACGAGCTCGTCGAGAATGGCGTGACGGATCCTGTTTCTCGCCTTGCGAACCACATTGGGCAGGGTGAGATTCTTTGGAGTCAGCGACCGTTGCAGACCGCGAAGCTCCACCTGGAGGAACGGGAAACCTTCCTCGGGGTAGACCTCCGCGGCAAGTCGGTCGCCGCCAACAAAGAGGACCTCGTCCTTGGGGGTCCCCAGGTTGACCAGCGCTTCCCCAACCGAGAGACCCGGGAAAACGTGACCTCCCGTGCCTGCAGCGGCGATGAGAAACGTCACGTCTTCCCATGGACACCGCTCTGAGCGATGTTCACGAGCACACCGAGCGCCGCCATCGAGACGATCAGGTCGGTCGATCCGAACGAGACGAAGGGCAATGCGATTCCGGTGATCGGAACCACGCCGAGAACGCCACCAATGTTTATCAAAGCCTGGAACGAGAGCCACACCGTGATTCCGGCGGCGACCATCCGACCAAACGGGTCTGGGGCCCGGGATGCCACCAGCCAACCGGCTAGCCCGAGGACCACGAACAGACCGAGCACGGTGAGACCGCCGACCAGGCCCGTTTCCTCCCCGATGATGGCGAAGATGAAATCGGTGTGGGCATTGGGAAGATAGAACCACCGCGCCCGGCTCGCTCCAAGGCCGACGCCAAAGAGCCCGCCGTTGCCCAACGCGTAGTACCCCTGGATCACCTGGTACCCATCCCCTGATGAATCGGCATACGGATCGAGGAAGGCGGTTATCCGGTCGGCCCGATATGACTCGGAAAAGGCAAGGACGGTGGCTGCAAGAACCGTCGCCAACCCCAGGACAAACACGTATTTCATCGGGGCGTCACTGGCCATTATCACGGCGAGTGCTGCCGCCCCGATGACGATCAGCGTCCCCAGATCCGGCTGCTTGATGATGAGCAACCCCACCAGTCCCACGGTGACCAAGATCGGCACGATGAAATGACCGAAGCGGTAGAGCAACTTGTGCTTGCGCTCGAGAACGTAGGCCAGCACGAACACGACCGACACTTTGGCCAGCTCGGAAGGCTGGAAACTCAAGAGAGGAAGCGGCAGCCATCGTCTCGCTCCGTTGATCTCCGTCCCGACCAGAAGCACGGTCACGAGGAGCCCAATGGTGAGCAGGAAGAGTGGCACCGCGATCCGGCGGTAGAACCGATATGGGATGCGGCTCGTGATCAGCAAAGCGAGAGTGCCGAGACCTACGCCGACTAGTTGGCGTTTGAAGAAGAAGAGACTGTCCTCTGTTCTATCAAGAGCAACTGCCGACGACGCCGACTGAGTGGCGCCGAGCCCAACGACCACGAGCACCACGACCACCACGAGAAGCGTCGTTGCCGCCCGATTGTTGGCCTTGAGCAGTTCCGCTCTGTCTCGGGCAGCGGCCCGCACACTGGCGATCGATGTGACTTTGGCGATCATCGCTGCGGGTCTCCCATTGTTTGCCTGACCAACTCGGCAAATCGGTCTCCTCGGGCGGCGTACGAGTCAAACTGGTCAAAGCTGGCACAACCCGGAGCCAGCAGCACCGTGTCACCGGCCTCGGCGGCTCGAGCAGCCATCTCAACCGCTTTGTCCAAGGTCCCGGCAAGCCTCCCCCGTTCGCCGGCCGAGGCGGCCAACCCGGGTCCTGCCTCCCCTATCCCGATGAGCATCCGTACCCTCGGTTCCGCGGCAATTGGGGTGAGATCCAGTCCTTTGGATAGGCCCCCTGCGATCAGGATCACGGAATCGTGCGCCCGAATCGAGGACAGGGCCGCATGTGGGTTTGTTGCCTTTGAGTCGTCGATCCATCGGACTCCGTTCCCCTCGTGAACGAGAGAACGTCGATGCGGTCCGGGCGAGTATCCGGTGGCGCCCTTCACCACTGCTTCCTCGGTAGCGCCTACCCGCAACGCCAGAGCCGCCGCCGAGGCAATGTTGGCCAAATGACTCGGGTCCCGCGACGTCAACTCAGAGATCTCGATCACGACGTCTCCTACAACGAGCGAGCGTTCATCTACTCCGCCGCCTCCAGAGGGAAGTCGTCTCCCGGAGATCGGGTACGTTTCCGACGAGGCTGCCCTGGCGAGTTCGGTGGCTCCCCCGTCGTCACAGTCATAGACCAGAAGGTCGCTGCTGGTCTGATTGGCGTAGATGCGTGCCTTTGACGATCGGTAGCTGTATTCAGACCCATGCCAGTCGAGGTGATCGGCAGCAACGTTGGTGATCGCCGCAGCCAGCGGATGGAACGTCTCGGTGAATCTGAGTTGGAAGCTGGAGGTCTCTACGACGAGGGCGTCATACCCGTCGTCGGTGAAATCAGAAAGTGGTGCTCCGATATTGCCGGTGGCCGGAGCGTTGAGACCCGAGGCGTCCAGCATGGCCGCCGTAGCCTCGGTAACGCTGGTCTTGCCGTTGGTGCCGGTGATCGCGATCACCGGAAGCTGCAGGTGACGCCATGCGTACTCAATCTCGCTCCACACCGGAATGCCCCACTCGAGGGCCTCGACGATGGGCATAGACCGTTCAGAGAAACCCGGGCTTGCAACGACGACATCAATACCATTGAGAAGCACCGGGTCCCAACCTCCGTTGGCAATGGCGAATCCCTCCCCCAAAGCCTCCGCAGACGGTTTCTCATCGTAGATGGTGACCGAAGCGCCCTCTCTCCGGGCGAGACGACTGGCCGCCATACCCGAGACTCCCGCACCAAGGACGAGCAACCGGCTCACAGGATCCCCTCGAGTCGAAGGAAGTCCCCATAGAAGAACCCGAGACCCAGAGCCACGCCGATGCCGGTGAGAATCCAAAATCGGATCACAACGGTGGTTTCAGGCCAGCCCACAAGATCGAAGTGGAAGTGGAGCGGTGACATGCGGAAGATTCGCTTTCCGGTCAACCTGAAGCTGGCGACCTGGAGTATCACCGACAACACCTCGGCGACATAGATCGCACCGAGGACAGCCAGCAGAAGATGCGTGTTGGTGAGAAGAGCGAGGGCAGCGAGCAATCCTCCGATGCCCTGACTGCCGACGTCTCCCATGAATATCTTGGCCGGAGGGGCGTTCCACCACAGAAATCCGAGGATTGCCCCGAACATCGAAGCCGAAATGATGGCAAGGTCGAGTGGGTCGACGCCCGAGTAGAAATCTGGGTTCCTGAACTGCCAGAAGGCAATTACCGTGTACGACGCAACGACCAACACCGACGAACCGGCAGCGAGACCATCCATGCCGTCCGCAAGGTTCACTCCGTTGGCCGCTCCCGTGAGCATCACAAGCACCCAGATGACGAAGAAGGGCCCGAGGTCGATCCCGAGTGGTCTGACGAAGGAGATTTCGGTGACCACACCGGCCAGCGATGCACCCCATGCAAAAAGGGCGGCAATCGCCAACTGCATGCCGAACTTCACCGACTTCGACAAACCGAGGCTTCGTTTCTTCTTGTATTTGGCCCAATCGTCTGCAAACCCGACTAGGGCCATCCCGACCAGAGCGAAGACCACCAGCAAGCCACCGGCACCGAACGGTCTCATCTCGAGACTGAAACCTGTGCCGGGACTCCATATCCGAACATGGGCCAGGAGCCATCCGAAGATGGCAGCGAGCACAAAAACCACACCACCCATCGTTGGAGTGCCCTGCTTGTGGGCGTGACCCTTGATGTCCTCCTGGATGAACTGGCCAATCCCCCGCCGACGCAGGAATCGAATCGCATACGGCGTGCCGAATATCGACGCGGCCAGCCCCACCGCTACACCAATCAGAAGGGCAATCACTGTTCCATGCTCCCTGACCCGGGAGCAGAATCAGCGGACATCCGACGACGACTCAAGGCTTCCCGGGCCACTTCCCGGTCGTCGAACGGTCTCATCTCGCCGGCGATTTCCTGCAGTGGCTCGTGACCCCGACCGAGGATCAGGACGATGTCACCATCGCCCGCCGCATTGATTGCCTTGGAGATGGCAGACGAGCGATCTAGATCCACAATCGACTCGGTGGAAGAGTCAAGACCGGAAACGACGGCATCGGCGATAGCC
>SDBT01017445.1_pt1 | contig 11339 bp, 6 predicted proteins | sample 2277101 | NCBI WGS metagenome assembly SDBT01 (sample SAMN10404973, study PRJNA504765) | marine sediment metagenome | isolation source: marine sediment core GS10_PC15, 103 cmbsf | place: Arctic Ocean: Southern Knipovich Ridge | collected 2010 | reverse complement strand
CCCCAGGAATCCCTTGGCCTCCTTCAGCAGGGTCTGTGGCAGAACATTCTTTACCCCCAGTTCGCGAAACCGCTCGGCAATTTGGCTGCACGCAATCTCCAAAGCGTCAGGGTGGCAGATCGCAGCAGCGTGGAGTACGGCCCGCTTGGAGTTCCCGGAACGCAGGAGGTCTTTACCTCCTTCGATGCAGTGCAGCGCCGCGTCAAAAAGATTGCAGTATTTCTTAGTGTCGCCGCCCGCAAACCGAATAGCGTATTCGCCAGCGACACTGCGGACCAATCCGAAAAACGTGGATCTTGCCTCATTCGACCATCCCAGCAGGTCGTTGATGACGAATTGTGGTTTGTCTTTGGCATCCGTACAGCGTTGCAGGATGTGATCGAAATACGTCCCATCCGCAAGTCGGTCTAGGTGCATCGTGTGAGATTCCTTGCCGAGTCGGACCCGCAAAGCTGGCGGCTTCGGACGCTTCTTCCGGCCCTTCTTTCGCTTTCCGCTCTGCTTGGTATCCTGACGCTTACGGTGTGTTTTCTTCTTCTTCGCCATGATCTGGAACTCCTTGTTAGTGTTACAAAACGGGACTGTACTTGCTGACGGTCATCCGAGCTCGCTGGAACCTCTTAAACTTCGAGCACATTTCCGGCGTGCCCCGTTTTTTGGTCAGGGCAGGCCGATGTCTCAATGACCCTCACTTAGATAAGCGAGGGCCGACGCCCACCAGGGTCACGAATTCCAGAAGTTTTTTCGTGCGAAACGGCAGCAGAGCGGTTTGCGGCGAGAATTGCCAAGAAATCAAGGGGCAGGGCACGGCTGGGCCAAGCCTGCAAGAGGGCGGGGCAAGAGAAGTCGGCCGTATAGTTCGAGCTTACTCGGTCGCGCCAGGGATTTGCAGCCCGCCAAGACTGCCCGTACACGCAGGTCACACTAACGGGGGTTCTCTCTCGAAACCATCGGCAAGAAGAGAGCCCCGGCCATTACCGGCAAGATGGGCGTATGGATATCTGACCTCTTCGGCTCCGGCAAGTCGCACTTACTGATGAGTTGCTTCCTGGTCTTCAGCCTTCGGCCGCTCCGGCGGTAGGATAATGTCGCGGATGTACCTCATTACCTTGGGCGGCAGCACGAGCCTGCCATCTCGGTAGCTGGCGTTGAGGGTCTTGATTACCAACTGATTCGCGTATTTCAGCGCTTGGCGTGCATCAGCATCCTTGTCTGTTTCCTCTTCCATCATGAAGTGCATGTAGCGGCGACGAATACTGCGTAGTTGAGTAAAGGCATCTACGACCTCTTGCTCGACATTGTCAACCACCTGCAGCACCTTGACCCGTTGGTCCTGGCCCAGTTTGTCGAACTCTCTCCCAAACACGAGCTTCTGCACCGTTGTATCGAGGGCCCTTTTGTCGATCTTGGGTTCGACCATGCGAAAGCGCCACAGCGCGACCATTTCGCCGACAAGACCTGCCTGAGCGATACAGGCGACGGGCATTGCCAGTACGTAACACTGCTTTGCCTCGACGAGTGGCCGAATGACGTGATTCATAAGACTGGGGTGGCCTGGAACTATCTGTGGCTGATCTGCCAAGGCCGATACTTCGCCGTATCGTTTCCTGAGACACTCCAGTGAAGTTGAGCGATCAGCTATCATATCACCAAGCAAGGCCAACGCCACGTCTCCAGGCTCATGCGAGACATTTTCCGGTAGTTGTTCCTCTAGCCAGGCGATGTTTAGCGGATTCACGTAAGCTCGCAGAACGACGTCGCCCGTCAGCCTCGTCGTACTGTCGAGATAGTCCTTGTTCTGCCGGTATATTCGCTCATATGCAGCGGCGTAGCTCTGGAACTCGTTGCCGATGCCATTACTCCGACACCTAGCCCAGAAATCCTCGAATCCGCCGAGAAGCTCCATGCCGATACGGATTACGTCGGGTTTGCCCATCTGCGCAGCACCAGCAGCTTCGTCTTTTGTTACGGCATCCCAGCTCTTGTGGGCAACGTAGGTGTGGGCAAATCTCCCGTGCGCATCCTCGCGTTCCGGTAACCGACTAGGCTGCGCTGTACAGCCGGGGAAATTGCTAATAACCATCGTGTCTTCGCGATTGTGGTCCCGGTCGATCAAGAAGTCATTCAAGGACCTCATCTGAATGAGTGCATTCATATGCTGTGCTTCGACATCCCCCATGATTTGACCGGGGGCAGGCCTCGGGAAACCCTCGCATTCGATGATGGCTCGCAATGATTGAGAGAGTATCATTGAATCGTAAAGGATTCGTCTGAATCCGTTGTTCAGTGTGTTGCTATTTCGTTCCGCCATGTTCCTATCGCTCTGGTTGCTGCCTCGGCAGTTGCGTGGTTGGTAGTACGTGGTGCTGCACCTTCTCGACCGGCGTTTACCGGTATGTCCCCGGATATTTGACGGCACTGTGCGTTGGCATCGTTGAGCAGTTGGTCACTACACATAGCGAGTAGCAGTCGCAGCGGTCTTCGGCCACGCAATGTTCACTTGGTGTTAGGAGAATAGTTTCGTTTGCGGCGTGTGTGCCTTTGCCCACGATGACGGATAGGCATTTTGGTCAGCCCTGAGTCTGGCCTAACGGGCCAGGGTTGTCAAGCATCGGTCGGAAACGCAGCTCGTAGAGGCTTTCAACGAACTCTGCACGGCGGGTAGGCTGCCTGGGCAGAGCGATCAAAGCAAAAACGACATGATGTCGTTTTTGAGCCCCGAGACGAGTCTGGGCAGTTTGCCGAGGATGAAAGGGAATAGCCAGCAGTGCGTCACCGGTCGAAGTTTGGTCCCTTAAGGGACTGATCCCAGGTCCCGGACATCTTGCCTGGAAACTGGATCGTGATACGCGGCAGCGGACAAAGCCTTGAGTAGTCTGCGAAAACACGATCAAGGGCCATCCGCCCAGGTTTCAAGCAGGGGGGCGTCATGCTAAGATGGTCAACATTGTCAGCTCCGGGCTGATGCCAAATAGGAGATATCGGATACCGTAAGGGGAGCAAGCCGGAATGCGAGCGAGCACGATTGTCGTATATTTCACTGCCGTTTTGTTGATCGGTATGTTTGCCGCAGCTGACCTTCCTGGTCAGGAGGCAGGGGATCCGATTCTCGATAAAGCCGAGTCGCGGCTGCGCGCGATCTATGAGCGCGGGGAGTTTCGCGCCAAGAGATTTCGTGCGGATTGGCTTCCGGACGGATCGGGGTACACGGTTCCCGAGCAGGTTCCCGGGGAAAAAGAACCAGTACTGGTGCAATATGATGCCGCCAGCGGCGAACGCACCGTGCTGGACTCACCGCGAAAGAAGGAGGGCGGCAGGTCCCACAACATTTCCCCCGACGGCCGGTACACGCTCTACTCGGAACAGGGGAACCTGCACTTGCGAGAGCTAGACGGCGGCCGAACGATTCAACTCACGAAGAACGCGGCTGACGGCTCAATTTGGTGCGGCCGAGCGGTCTGGAGCCCCGATGGAAAACGGATCGCCTTCGTGCGGTCGGACTTTTCCGGCGTCAAGTTGAGGTCATTTCTCGTACCGGGCGATCCGTCTTACCCTGAAGTGCGACAGACCCGGTTCGCCCGGGTGGGCGAGGCGATAGAGCCACTGCAAGTCGGCGTTGTCGATGCCCAAGGAGGCGAGACACGCTGGCTTGAAATATCCAAGCCCGAAGAAGATCTCTATCTCGGACAGGTCAGTTGGGCGGGAAACTCGGATGAGCTGTTGGTGGAAAAGTGGAGCCGGTTCCGGAACGAGCGCGAGTTTCTCATTGCCAACGTACAAACCGGTGCGACCACCCGCATCTTCCACGAATCCGATCCCGCGTGGGTCATCGCCAGCTACGAAAAGAATGCCGGGCTGGAGTGGATCCGCGGCGGCCGGGCCTTCGTTGTGCTAAGCGAAATGGACGGCTGGCGGCACGCCTACGTCTACTCGCGCGACGGCAAGCAGCAGGCTCTGCTGACGCCCGGCGACTTCGACATCATCGAACGGGCGAGGATCGATGAAGCAGGAGGCTGGTTCTACTACTACGCGTCCCCCGACAATGCCACCCAGAAGTATCTCTATCGCGTACGTCTGGACGGAACGGCCGAACCCGAACGAATTACTCCTCTGAACCAGCCCGGCACGCACGACTACGACTTCTCCCCCGATGCTAAGTGGGCGTTCCATACTTACTCGGCATTCGATCGTCCTCCAACCACGGAGCTCGTGCAGTTGCCGGGGCACCAGGCCGTGCGCGTACTCGAAGACAACGAAGAGCTGTGCAAAAAGATAAAGCCCTTGATCTCGCAGCCGACGGAGTTCCTGCAGCTCGATATCGGCGGCGGCGTGACCATGGACGCGTGGATGATCAAACCAAGCGGCTTTGATCCTTCGAGAAAATACCCCATTCTGGTCTACGTGTATGGAGAGCCGCACGCCCAGACTGTGCTGGACGCCTGGGGAAAAGTCCATGCCGACTACCATCGCCTGATCGCAGAGATCGGTTATCTGGTGGTGTCCATCGACAACCGGGGCACACCGGCGCCCAAGGGGGCCGCGTGGCGGCGAGCCATTTTCGGCAGCCTCGGTCCGCTCTCCACGGAGGAGCAGGCGGCGGGAGTGAAAGAGCTCGCCCGGACCCGTCCTTACGTCGACCTGTCCCGAGTGGGCGTCTGGGGCTGGAGCGGCGGCGGCTCGAACACTCTCAACGCGATGTTCCGCAAGCCCGACGTCTTTCACGTGGGGATCGCCGTCGCGCCCAAGCCGCAGCCTCATCTCTACAATGCGGCCTTCCAGGAGATCTACATGGAGACCCGCGAGACGAATCCGGAGGGATACCGTCGGGCGGCCCCCATCAACTTCGCCGAGGGCTTGAAGGGAGACCTTCTGATCGTTCCTGGGACAGGCGAGACCAATACGCACATCCAGATCACCGAAGGGCTGGTCGATCGCCTCATCGAACTCGGAAAGCGGTTCGATTACATGGCCTATCCCAACCGCGACCACGGGTTTCGCGAAGGTCGGGGAACGGCAGTACACCTGCGCATGCTCATGGTAGGGTATCTTATCGAACACCTGAAGCCCGGTCCCCGGTAAATACGCTCGATCAAATAGTTGTGCCCTTTGCCGTAACCCGGTCCGGTCATCCAGAAGACGAATTTGTCGATGTCGTCCCCATCGATGTCGGCGCCGTTGGCCAATTCCATCTGAAAGATGCGCCTGTAAAGCTTGTCCTGTTTGTTGGAGAGACAGAATAGGTCTTTTCCGGTTATGTTCCGAAGGATGTCAGTTGAGTAGTCTGCGGAAAAACGACATGATGTCGTTTTTGAGCCCCAAGACAAGCCCGGATGCCACACTTACCTTTCGTGCTTTAACTTAACCACTACGAACCATATTCCGGCCAACTGAGCCAAACTCCGGGATCGTAAACACTGCTTTTCGATACGCGGTCACTTGGGCTTCGCATGCCAGCCTCGAAGCGAGCCGTTCTCGTCTTTGATACGGAGCGAAGCCGCCGGACACAAGGGGCCGGGCCTGTAATCCCGGTGAGTGCTCACGCCGTTTCTTCACGGTCGGCGTCGAGCCCCTGGCGAGCCAGTAGGTTTGTGTTTCCACCTATTGGTTCGCCGGCCCTTTTTTGTGGGGGCGCGGCCGGGGCATGTTGCCCAAACTGTAGCATCGTGCCGTAGCGGTGCTTGGCGTTGATGGCGGTCGCGCTCCCCTTTTTTCACAGACGTTGGGCAACCTCTGAGAGAGCATCTTGGAAGTCTCGGCTCGCTTCCAAGATCCTCTCATGCTTGGTCTTCAGTTGTTCCCACGCCTGTCTTCTCGCTGGCATCTCCTTGGCGAATGCTCTGACGGCATCGTCGCCTAGCAGTTTTCCATATTCGTCATAGGCGTCCCTAATTCCCTTCAGTTGTGGTCGAAGTTCAGGAAAATAGAAATCGACAAGCATGATGAGGTACCTGAGGTTGGGGGGCTCGCCGGATTGCTCATAGTTATCTTTCATCTGTCGGATGGTATCGTTCGCATTTGGGGCGACCATGATGATCGACACCTTGGCATAGCTTTGGGAGGTAGCACGGGCAAGCGATCGGCTTGCCTCGTGGGTCTCTTCAAGTTTCGCGATTATAAACTTCCGCTTCTCGCTTTGCTTCTCCTGCTGCCACCGTTGGGATGCCAAGATGTAGCTGAACCCTGCTGTCGATCCAGCACCCACCATGACAGCGAGCAGTTGACTGCCGGGTCCCTCATTCCATGCCAGAATGAGAAGCCAAGTACAGAAGAGTACAAAGGCTATCACAACAAAAACGGTGCCCACGATGCTCTTCAGCGTGTCCATAGACATACCCCCAAAGAATCTAACGAGATTGAACCGCTCTTACGACCTCACTGACGATACCGGCCTTTAGAAAAATTGGATCGACCTGACAACCGAGCACGGTTTGGCACGACGGGCATTGATAGGTTATGCCCTTGGTGCTCTTACCGTCTGGCATGTTGATCTTAAGAGCATGGCCGTTTACAGATACCACAGTCTTACCACATCCCGAGCATTTACCAGTCATCCGAAATCCTCCTGTTAGAATAAGGCTCTATTGACGAGTCGTGTCCTTCCTTGCCCAGTTGACCAGACAGAGGGAGACCGGCGACTTTTACCAAGTTCGGTATCCTACCCCATCGTCCGCCGCTGTCCAGACCCCACCCCTCTCTACCCAGCCTTTTCCCGGCAGCCCTGCGATCGTCTGCCGCCTCGTGCTGGCTCGATGCTCACCCGCCACACGTTCCGCAAGCCTTCCCCTCGTCTGCGCTACAAACCCGACCACGTTTCGTTTTCTGATACCAATTGCATGACGAATTATGGCGAACGTTGCTGCCAGTGTTCAACCAGTAATCGCCAGTGGCCTCCTGGGGCGGTTTCTTGGCCCTCTTACTCCGTCGCCATTCCCCAAGGCGGGATTGGCTTGGGATCACTCCACAGACCAACACGGGCTTTCCTAGCAGCCGATTCGAGCGATTCGAGAGTCTTGTCCTTGGGAGAATACTTGCGATACCACCAGGCCAGCCCAGCCTTGACCAAGGCATGGTTCAGATTCGAGCCATCGGGCAGGATGACCATGCCGATATCACGGCCATATCGATCCCGGTCGACCACCTCAACGGTGACTTGCTTACCAAAAGCCCGATCCCCGGTGAACTTTTTGGCCTTGGCACCGAACGCCTGCTTGCGCTCCGGACAGTCGATGCCGGAAAAGCGGATCTTATGCTCTGTCTTTTCTACCAAGACGGTGATCGTGTCGCCATCGGCAATGGAGATGACCTTGCCCGTGATGGTACTGGGTGGCTCTGCTTGTGCCACGGCGCAGGCAAGCAGGAGGATGGCAAAGAGGATTAAATGAGGCGGCCGCATATCTTTTCCGGGTCTTGTATGGCTCTGTCTGGCGTCTCCAGTGGCTTGGGGGGTCAGTTTACCCAGCCAAGCCCCAAACGGCTACAGCAAGCCGTCAGGGCTTCTCACGGCTATCTGTCCCAAAAGGTATTTGGATTGATTCCTAGCGTTGCATCTTTGTTGCACACGCTATACCCCCACCTCTGATGCACGAAAAAAACCCTTCCATAACTCGTTGCTACGAAAGGGGTTACGGAGTTGGGGAACTAGGATTTGAACCTAGACTAAGTGATTCAGAGTCACTCGTGCTGCCGTTACACTATTCCCCAATAGGCGCACTACCTTCGGTCCATTGCCCCTGTTCGGATCTTCCGAAACGTCTGCGGCAGCTTGGGCCGCTTGCCCATCGACCATGGAATTAGCGTAGATCGCGGTAGTGGGCGCGTCAAGGGCACTGTTGACGATCTGCGGTGAGCAGGTCTACAATCAACGTCTCGGCGTGATGGCTTGTTTGAAATCCTGGGGATAATTGGAATGGCCGTTCTGAGGTCCGTTCAAGGGCTGAATCCTGGTCAAGTGTTTCCCGTCGAAGGGGAATTGATCACGCTGGGCCGACATCCGGATTGCGATATCATGCTCGAATCCGGGGCGGTCAGTCGTCAGCACGCGAGAATCGTTCGCGTGGCCGGGAATTATTATGTGGAGGATTTGCGCAGCCGAAACGGCACCTTCGTCAACGGTAGTGCGGTGACCGATCGGCAGATGCTTAGCGACAACGACGAGTTGGCGATTTGCGATCTTTCGTTCGTGTTTCAACTCACTCCGCCCGCATTGGATCGCCCCTCGGAACCGTCCGACGATGCAACGCACACGACGGCCATCATGGTCGACGACGATCCCTTGGCCGGTGGTTCGAGAATCATGTCGAAGGTCGACGTTTCTTCGGGCGCCTCGTCCTTACAACTGGAAGTCAACGCAGCCACCAAGCTGAAGGCCCTGATCGAGATCGGGCGTTGCTTCGGGAATTCCCTGAAGTTGGACGAGGTGCTACCCAGCCTACTGGACAGTCTATTCACGATCTTCGTTCAGGCCGACCGCGGGTTCATCGTGCTGAAGGATCTCTCCAGCGGACGCATGATCCCCAAGGCCGTGAAGTATCGCCGTGAGGAAGACGAAGCGACGATTCGTATCAGTCGGACGATTCTTGATCGCGTGGTGCAGACGAAAGAGGCGATCCTTTCGGCCGACGCCACTTCCGACTCGCGATTCGACATGGCCGAGAGCATTGTCGACTTCCACATTCGGTCGATGATGTGCGCGCCGCTGTTGGGCGCCAACGACAACGCACTGGGGGTGATCCAAATCGACACGCGCGACCAGCGCAGTCGGTTCAACCGCGAAGACCTGGACGTGCTGGCCAGCGTGGCGTGCCAAGCGGCGCGGGCGGTCGAGAATGCCCAGTTGCACGAAGCGGCCGTTCGCGAGCAGGCGTTGGCCCGCGAATTGAGCGTCGCGCACGAGGTCCAACGCGGCATCTTACCCATGACGGGGCCACATATTCCCGGCTACGATTTCTATGCCGCCTACGACCCGGCCCGCGAACTGGGCGGAGACTATTACGACTACGTGCCGCTTCCCGACGGGCGTTTGGCGATTGTGGTGGCCGACGTGGCGGGCAAGGGAGTGGCCGCGGCGCTGTTGATGGCCAAGTTCTCGGCCGAGACGCGGTACTGCTTGGTGAGTGAGCCCAGTCCGGCGGAAGCCATTGGGCGACTGAACCGAATCTTCTGCGGCAGCAGTTGGGAAGACCGGTTCATCACGTTGGTCGTGGGAGTTCTCGATCCTAAGCGGCACGAAGTAACGCTGGTCAACGCCGGGCACATGCCGCCGCTGTTGCGTCGTGCTTCGGGCGAGATCGAAGAGGTGGGCGAGACAGAGCGACGGTTGCCGGTCGGAGTGGACGAAGACGTACAATACGGTCAGTGCGTGGTCACGTTGAACCCGGGCGAGACGTTGGTCTTCTACACGGACGGAATCCCCGACGCCCACAAAGACGACGATGTTTTCTACGGCAAGGAGCGGCTCTGTTCTCGACTGCAAGAGTCGCCCCCTGAAGCGGCCGCCATGGGTCAGGCCGTGCTTGAGGATGTCCGGAAGTTCGTCGGCAGCCGCCCTCAGGCGGACGACATTTGCCTGACCTGTTTCGGCCGATCCAACGGCAATTAGCCGCTTGCGGCTTTGCAACGCACCACATTGCACGCTCCCGCCAGATCGATTATAATGCAGCTACGCCGATTGCCCCAATTCTCCCCGCCAGAAGGAGATCGACATGAAGTCACACGCGTTCGTTCTGATAGTATTTCTTTGCCTGTTGGCCGGTCGGACCACGACAGCGGGTCCGCCGGAAAACATCGCCCCGAAGGCTACTACCTGGGCCACGTCGGAACACAGCGAAAAATATCTCTCGAAGTTCGCGGTCGACGGCAAGATCCCGCCGGCCGGTAGCAGTACGGCCGATCTCACCGCGGCCTGGTGCGTGTTGAAGTCCCAGTCGGGCGATCAGGCGGAGTTCAGCTTCCAATGGCCCGCGCCGACCGAAGCGGAGGAGATCATCTATTTCGGCCGCACGGCTTGGTTCATGAACGAGTGCTGGAGGGACTACGAGGTCTATCTCGACGATTCGGAAACGCCCGTGGCCAAGGGTTCCTTCAAGATGATCCACGGCCCGCAGCGGATCAAGTTCGCCAAGACCCGGGTGAAGAAGATCACCGTGAAGTTCCTCAATTCGTACGGCGGGCCCAATCCGGGTGCGGCCGAGATGATGGTCTTTGGCAATAGCCCGTCGAAAAGGGAACTGGCCCGGTTGCTCAAGGACAGCGGCTACGAACTGATCCCGCAGATCGGCGAAGTCGATCGGGAAAACCTTCGCCAGTTGATTACCGACTTGAGGGCGGCCCATGGCGAGAAGTATGCCCAAGCGTCCGAGCATCTGGCCCGACTCGACCAGTTGGAAGACGAGAGTGATGAGTTGTTTGACCTGCAACGCGAGGTGCTGCTGTTCGACGTCGACAAACTCTTGGTCATCAAGCGACAGGAGATCACGGCCTCGCACGTTTACACCTACCACTACGAAGGCCAGCGTGACGGCGGCGGGTTGTATATCATCGATCCGCACGATCTGGAGGCCGAGCCGGTCGAACTGGTCGCCTCGCCCGAGGGGCAAATCCTCGACTGCGATCTTTCGTATGACGGCAGCAAGGTGTTGTTCAGTTGGCGGCGCGGGCAAGGACAAGGCTATCACCTTTGGACGGTCAATATCGATGGCACTGAGTTGACGCAACTCACCGACGGCGAGTGGCACGATTACAACGCCTGCTGGCTGCCGGACGGCGACATCGCCTTTTTGACCACCCGCGAACCACAGTTTGCCTATTGCTGGAACGCTCCGGTGGGGATCTTGCATCGCATGTCGCCGGACGGGTCGAATTTGGTTCGGCTCTCGGCCAACTATCTCAACGACTTCACACCCAGTGTGCTGGACGACGGGCGAGTCATCTATTCCCGCTGGGAGTATGTCGACCGGCCGGCCATTCCGATCCAAAGCCTCTGGACAATCAACCCGGACGGCACGGCCTTGGCCGGCTATTTCGGCAATCGAGTGCTCTCGCCCGGTACGTTCATGGAAGCCCGCTCGATCCCCGGCACCAAGAAGATCATCTGCACGATGACCGGCCACGGCGGCCCGGCCCGAGGCGCCATCGGCGTGATCGACCGCTCCAAAGGGGTCAATGCTCAGGAGGCCATCGAGAACATCACGCCCGACACACCGGTTCCCAATGTCGATCAGGGCAGCGGCGACACGAGCGGCAGTAAGCCCTACAGTGGACCTCGACCGCTGGACGGCGTCCGTTTCCTACTCTCGGCCAGGGGTCCGATTCTGGTCCGCACAATCGACGGGACGTGTGTG
>SDBT01017444.1_pt1 | contig 11340 bp, 10 predicted proteins | sample 2277101 | NCBI WGS metagenome assembly SDBT01 (sample SAMN10404973, study PRJNA504765) | marine sediment metagenome | isolation source: marine sediment core GS10_PC15, 103 cmbsf | place: Arctic Ocean: Southern Knipovich Ridge | collected 2010 | reverse complement strand
AGTAGAAATGAGCCTGCTCCCGCCCCCGGGTCGACAATTCGTCGAGGATCCGGCCGAGCGGGAACTGTCCGACATGCTGGACATCGCCCTGGCCTCGCTCGATCCGGGCGTCCAAGACCAGGGTACCTTGCCCGGCTTCGGCAACCCCCGACACGTGACGTCGGTCCATCGGATGTGTGCGCAAGATCCGGTTCGGCTCTTCGGCAAGACCAGCTGTCGGGTGGACGCCGAAGTGGCCTCCCTGTGTTTGTTTCACGAGATCGAGATCGACGGAGCGCCTCGCCAGTTTAGCGATATATTCGCGATCCAGAGCTGCGAGCCGTGGCATTTGAAGACCCAACTCGTCAAGCCGGGGGATTCCGGGGCATGGATCGTACGTTCGCTCGGGGCCATCACGAGTTGGGACGGCGTGCTATTTGCCGGCGACGGTGCCACCGGTTACGCCTGCTTCGCCGAGAACGTCATGACCGCGATCAGCCAGTCCTTGCCGTCCGTATCGCTCATACCGTAATTTCGGGCCATATTAGTACAGCCGACAGAGTGGTGCCGATTTGTGGGTGGCTGGGGTCAAGCACAGCGAGCCTCCAGGAATCCGTGGCCGAAGTCGTAGGAATTCGACGATTTCCCCGCTGTGGCCCGAAGCCTTGCGACTCCGCCGACACACCCCCGTTGACACCGAATCCCGGGTGGCTTACCATATTATGTTTCGTCAATTGGTGAAAGAGTCCGAGTTAGCCGGCCCGTCACCGTGTTACAGTGTTACAGTGTTACAGTGTCACAGAGTTACAGTGTCACAGAGTCACAGAGTTACAGTGCCGCAGCGCTGGTGGAAGTGAGATTATGGCCGTTCCTAAACGGAAGCATTCCAATTCGCGGACCGGAAAACGCCGGTCGCATGATGCCATGACGCCGAAGCAGATCGAGTACTGCCAGCAGTGCAGTACTCCTGTGCCATCGCATTCGGTTTGTCCGAAATGTGGGCAATACATGGGCCGCAAGGTGATGGAAATCGAGAGTTGAGCCGGATCGCCTTTCTTTTTCCCGGGCAGGGAGCCCAAACGGTGGGGATGGGTCGGCAATTGGCCGAAACACTGCCTGCTGCGCGCGACCTTTACGATCGGGCCTCCGGTGTGTTGGGCTATGATTTGGCCAAGCTCTGCTTCGAGGGCCCCGCCGAGCAACTCGATTCGACGGTCTTTAGCCAGCCGGCGCTGTTTGTGACCAGTCTGGCGGCGGTCGAGGCGCTTCGAGAAGAGTCTCCCGACGTCGTCTTGGCCTGTGAGGCGGCGGCCGGACTGAGCCTGGGTGAATATACGGCCATGGTTTTCGCCGGCGTGATGGATTTCGACGATGGACTCGCCCTGGTCCACAAGCGTGGAGCGGCCATGCAGGAAGCGGCTGATGCCACACCCAGTGGAATGGTCAGCATCCTCGGACTCGAACGCGTCGAGGTCGAAGCCCTGTGCGAGAAGGCCCGGGGCGAAGAGATACTCGAAATCGCCAACCTGCTTTGCCCGGGGAATATCGTTATCTCCGGGACCAACGCCGCGTGTGAGAGGGCCGCCGAGATGGCCGAGCCGCTCGGCGCAATGAAGGCATTGCCCTTGGCGGTCGCCGGCGCATTTCACACCCGGATCATGTGTCCCGCCGATGAGCGTTTGGCCGAAGCACTGGCGAACGTCCCCATGCGGCGGCCCAAGATCCCCGTCATTTCCAATGTCGATGCCCAATCGCACGACGATCCAGAAGAAATTCGGCGGCTCCTTGTCCAGCAGGTCCTGCATCAGGTCCGCTGGGAAGAGTCCATGAGACATTTGTTGCGGGAAGGCTACGACCAGTTCTACGAGGTTGGCCCCGGCCGAGTCCTACGGGGACTCCTGCGCCGCATCAACCGAAAAGTCTCGTGTCAGAGTGTTCCCGTATAGAGGGGCGTGCCCGTATGAGGGAAAGGAATATATCATGACAGACCAAGCGAATCAGGCCCGAATCTCCACAAACTTAGCCGGCCAGTCGGCGATCGTCACTGGAGCCGGTCGGGGACTCGGGCGGAATATCGCCCAAACGCTGGCCCGAGCCGGAGCGAAGATCGCCTGCATCGATGTCGATGAAACGACCTTGGCGGAGACCGTCAGCGGGATCGAGGCCGAAGGTGGCACTGCCGTTGCGATGACTTGCGATGTGACCGACAGCGACCGCGTCTCGGAGACCGTTGCCCAAGTAATCGAGACCTTCGGCGGGCTCGATATCCTGGTCAACAATGCAGGAATCACTCGAGACACCCTACTGATGAGGATGAAGGACGACCAGTGGGATTCCGTCATTGCGATCAATTTGCGGGGGACTTTCCTATTCACTCGGGCCGCTACTCGCCCGATGATGAAGAAGCGACGGGGTCGAATCATCAACCTCGCCAGCGTCTCGGGATTGACGGGCAACCCGGGCCAGGCCAACTACTCGGCCTCGAAGGCCGGCGTGATCGGCTTGACGCGGACCGTTGCCCGAGAGCTCGCCTCAAGGAACATTACGGTCAACGCGATTGCCCCGGGGTTCATTCTCACTGAGATGACCGCCAAACTGGGGGAAGAGATACTTGCCGAGATTCGCAAGCAGGTTCCCTTGGGTCGGTTGGGGGACCCCCAAGACGTGGCCGACGCCGTGTTGTTCCTGGCCAGCGACGCCGCCGATTTCATTACCGGCCACGTTTTGACCGTGGATGGCGGGCTGACCGCCTAACTCAGTGAGGGACTCGACGGGAAAAGGTGAAAAATCGGGCTGGGAGATATGGACATACTGAGCAAAACCAGTTATATCTTCTCCATCTGCTTGGCGGCTGGGCAATCGCCGGGATTTACTCCCCCTGAGGGGGGCTAGTGACAGATTGACGTATCGGGGAGCGCCGCCGTAGTGCCTCCCCCCAATTAGTGTGACTTTCAGGAGGACCCTCAAGGTGGCCTCAGTTGAAGAACGAGTAATTGATATTGTTGCCGCGCAGCTAGACGTTGCCAAAGACCAGATTAGTCGCGAGACGTCTTTCGTGAACGATCTGGGGGCCGACTCGCTCGATACGGTCGAGTTGGTGATGGAACTCGAAGAAGAGTTCGACATCAACATCCCGGATGATGCGGCCGAAAAGATCCTTACAGTCGGACAGGCTATCGAGCATATCGAGCAATCTACCGACGGCAACTAACCTATCCCCTCCTGACGATCTTCCATGAAACGACGCATTGTCGTAACCGGTCTGGGTGCTGTCAGTTCACTCAGCTGCAAAGTCGATGAGTTATGGACCCGTGTCTGCGAAGGCAAGAGCGGGGTCGGGCTGATTGAGCGCTTTGACGCCTCGGTCTTCCGCGTGATGATCGGCGGCGAGATTAGCGATTGGTCTCCCGGGGAATATATCGGCCCGAAAGAAGCGAGGCGGATGGACCGCTTCGTGCAGTTCGGGCTGGTCGCGGGTATCGATGCCGTCCGAGACTCGGGGCTCGATTTCTCCGCGGAAGACCCGTATCGTTGTGGCGTGATTCTCGGCGTGGGAATTGGCGGCCTCGGGGAGATCGAGACGCAACTTACGCGGCTCCGCGAAAAGGGACCCAGCAAGGTCTCGGCCTTCACCATCCCCAAGCTGATGCCAAATGCCGCCAGCGGCCAACTGTCGATCGAGTATGGGTTGCGCGGGCTAAACCATTCCTTGTCGACCGCCTGTGCCAGCGCCACCAACGCTATTGGCGAGGCCATGAGATCGATCGAACATGGCTATGCAGACATCATCGTTACCGGCGGAACCGAAGCCGCCCTGACTCCGCTCGGGCTCAGTGCCTTCGCGGCCATGCGGGCACTTTCGCGACGCAACGACGACCCAACCCGCGCGAGCCGCCCCTTCGACGCTGATCGCGACGGGTTCGTGCTCGGCGAGGGAGCCGGCGTGCTGATCCTCGAAGAACTCGAACATGCCAAGGCCCGACGGGCAAATATCTATGCCGAGATGATCGGCTATGGTGCCAGTGCCGATGCCGGCCACATTACCCAGCCCGACAAAAACGGCGTCGGCGCCGCCCATGCCATGACGTTGGCACTAAAGACGGGCCGCGTCGATCCCACCGAAATCGGCTATATCAATGCCCACGGAACCAGTACCCCGCTGGGGGATCAGGCCGAGACGATCGCCATCAAGGATATCTTCGGTGCGCACGCATCCGACGTGAGTATATCGAGCACCAAGAGCCAGCTAGGACACCTGCTCGGTGCCAGCGGCGGCATCGAGATGGTTCTGACGATCAAGGCTCTGTGCGAAGGCGTGATTCCCCCGACGATCAACCTGGACACACCCGACCCGAATTGCGACCTGGATTATACCCCCAATCAGGCCCGCCAGCGGAAAATCACGATGGCCATGTCGAACAGCTTCGGATTCGGCGGACACAACGGCTCGCTCATCGTCGGACACCTCCGCGACTAAGGGGTCGGGCTTGTAGCTACGCTGGCCAGAACGTGGGCCATGTCCCGGGGGTACGACCACGTTCTGGCCAGCGTAGCTACGACCTTTCTCCCTCGCATGCATCGGTATTGCCCCGCTGAACGCCCCCCCCTATACTGCCGACCCGCTAGGACTCTTTTTCTGGGCAATCGTGAGTTTCGGCAAGGAGGCTGAAGCATGTCGTGCAAACTCTTTCTGACGGCCATCGTACTGGCGGCCATCGTTACCCTGATGGCCTCGACTCCACTTGTTGGTCAGACCACCACGGAGGACTCCGCCGGGCAAGCAAGCTGGCGGCAAGCCGGACAGCGTCAAACCGGGCAGGGGGGTATCCGAACCGCGAGCCGTCCGGCCAGGGACTTCCGCTCCGAGAGTGCCCCCGCCGACCAGCTCACGCCGTCCACCACCCGGCCAACCGTCGGCGATGGCAAGTTACCCAACACGCACGGCCAGGTCTGGCGGGAATACGACATCAGCCCCTATACCCTCCGGGTCACCAACACCAAGCGGCCCGAGCAGGCCGTGATCGACTGGGTGCTCCGGGAGACCGGCTACGAGGTATGGCACGGGGAACCGCTGGGCGTGCTCAGTGCGACCGGCCGAACCTTGCGAGTCTATCACACGCCGGAAATGCAGGCCGTCGTGGCCGATATCGTCGACCGATTCGTCGCCGAGGAGACCGAAACCGGACGGTTCAGCCTTCGCGTGGTGACCGTTCGGCATCCGAACTGGCGAGTTCGCGTTCAGCGCCTGCTAAGTCCCGTTGCCGTGCAGACGCCCGGCGCTGGAGCGTGGCTGTTGGAGAAGGAAAACGCCGCGATGCTCATCTCGGAATTGCGCCGACGAAGCGATTTCCACGAACATGGCACGTCCCGGCTGACCGTGGCCAATGGCCAGTCGAGCGTCGTTTCCTCGATCCGCGGACGAAGCTATCTCCGCGAGGTCATGCTCCGTCCGGACGTCTGGCCCGGCTATGAAGTCGATCTGGGACAAATCGACGAAGGCTTCTCGATCGAGTTCGGGCCGCTGCTGTCGGCCGACGGGCGAACGATCGACGCGACCATCAAGGCCGAGATCAATCAGGTCGAAAAGCTGGTACCCGTCGTGTTGGATGTCCCCACGCCAGTAGCCCCGGGCCAACGGGCGAAGATCGAAGTTCCCCAGATGGCCCATTTCCGGTTCCACGAGCGATTCCGCTGGCCGGTCGGCAAAGTGCTCCTGGTCGAGTTGGGCCTAGTCCCACTCCCCCATCCAGCGGGCGAGAAGTCGCTAGTCCCCGGCCTGAAGCTCCCGATCGGCAACGGCCCGCCGCGAGCCAGCCTCCTCGTCTTCATCCAGAGCAAGGCCTCGCCGAGCCAATCCGTCCGCGACGCCCGGGCCCCGCGGCGCGACGACGCCCGGGGGAAGTTGTATTGAATTCTTAGAGTCTGCCCGCGACATCCTCCAACATTGTCAGGCTCCCGATAGCTGGCGGCTAACAGCCAGCGGATCGTGTTCCGCGACGAACACGTCCCACTGCGGCAAATTCCGCGGGGGTGTTACCCCGCGGCTAGGGATTGCGATTTTGGCAACGCAGAGTCTCGCAATTGCCTATCTTACCGGCATCGTACCTGTCCCGGTTTCCTTGGAAGCAGGCCGAGTAGAGTTTCTGCTGAACTTTGCCGATTATTATGATTGGTCCTGTTGATAGGACTGCGCGGTGATCGGGAAATAGGGGGAGACTAGAATGGGTAAGGGGAAGCGGGTCAAACTTTCCAATGGTCGACGGCTGGTCGACGATGTGATTCGCGCGGCGAGAAAAATGCCGATGGCGGCCTGTTTTCGTGACTTCGACTTGTCCGAACTGGCCGAGCTGCGCAAACAAACACGCCCCAAGATCGCTTGGAACGTGCTCTACATGAAAGCCTATTCGATTGTCGCCCAAGAGAACCCGGCGTTGCGGCAGTGCTATGTGGCGTTTCCGTGGCCCTATGCCTATCAGCACGAATGCAATGTCTGCATGCTGACGATGTCGCGCGAGGTTGAAGGCGAAGAGCGTCTGCTGTTTTCTCGCTTCACCAGGCCGGAATCGAAATCGCTGGTCGCATTGCAGAGGGAGTACGACCACTATCGCCGTACGCCGGTTCGACAGATCAAGCAGTTCCGGCATCAAATACGATTTGCCCGTCTGCCGTCGCTTGCCCGGCGGCTCGCATGGTGGATCATGCTGAACCTGTGGCCGCGAAAACGGATGAGCCATTTTGGGACGTTCGGCATGACGCTGTCGGGTTACAGGGACACGTACGCACTGTCGTTGTTGGGCCCCAACACGACGGTCCTAGGCGTAGATGTACTGCCCAAACGGGGCCAGGCCAAGTTCCTCCTCTCGTTTGACCATCAGATTCTCGACGGTGCGCCGGCGGTAAGTGTGGTTGACAATCTATACAAAACGCTCAACGGCGCCATGGTCGACGAGTTGCGAGAGATGATCGCGGGGCGAGAGTGCAAGCGAGCCGCGTGACCCGTAGCCGGAGTCGATGCGGGTTAGCCGAAGAAAATCCGGCGGACAATTGCCGCGCCGGTGGCGAGGACGAAGAACACTCCAAAAATACCCGCTCCGGTTCCTAGAGGCATGCCCTTATTGCGGGTGACAGTTTCATCGGCCTGCTCGGCGGCGTATACCTTGGCATGGACATACTCGGCGGCCTCGCCCATCGTGGACCGCTCCCCGGGCGATCGGCCCGATTATGAACGACGGGCCCGCCGGCGAGGACGGAAGCGAGGGCGGAGGCGACGGACTTTCCTCGCGTGCCTTGAGTTGCTCTCGTATATACTGCTGGTCCTCGTCGCTAAAACTTACGAGCGGGAAGGAAGTCTCTCGGCCGCCTTTCAACAGCACCACCTTGCCGTCCTGGACGGTGACAAACTGTGCCTCGACGAGCTGCCGGAAACCGCTCCAGGCCGCATTACCGCGGAGGTAGACCGTCGTCGCGAAGTGCGGTCGCTTCGCTCGGTTCTATGTCGGTGGGTTCCGCGGACTCGCCGATGTAGAGTCGACGCATTAGCCGCTGACTCGAGCCGCTGACCGCGATCCTCGGGCCGTCGTCGGAAGTTAGCGTCTGGACCAATGCCAATATCGATTGGGGTTGAGATAGAGGATCGCCTAGCAGGAAGCTATCCCGGTCGGTTAAGATCGCACGGCGCCCCACGCCGGGACATTGGCCGCGAAGCTGGAGCCCGGTGGAATCGAGTCGATAGGCAACGGCCAACATCTCGTATGGCACGACGGAGCCTGAAATTCTCGGCGGGGGACCCTCGAAAAGTCCAAGATGCTCGACGGCGGCGGCCATCAGCGACCGGCTGATCAGGCCTCGCGCCGCGGCCAAGTTGCCCTCGGCAAACGCAATCCGTCCGTCACGGAATCTGGCCAATCGAATGTCGGCCCGAGCCACGCCGCTCAGACAATGAGGAAACCGATCGCTGATCAGACGGTCGAGATCCACGTCGCTTAACCGGGCGTTGCTGACCTCGCCGCTCCAACCATCGGCCGACTCGGTGGCCGTTATCAGCCCGGCGAACGAAGCCCGAGCGCCGAGCGACTCGAACGAGGGGATGGCCAGGGCCAACAGCCCACATGGCACGGCCGCACTCCGCGCGTCCAGTTCGAACCCGCCGGTCGAGGGCAGCGTCTTGCGGTTGCGGACCAGACGGATCCGTATGGGCCTGGACATCGGGACGTCGGGCAAGCGAAAATCGCAACGTGCCTCGGCTCCGCTCGAGTGGGACTGGAGCGTGGCCCAAGGATCGGTCAGTGTGTAGGCATTGTCCCCGCTTTTCAGGACGAGTCTTCCGGCATGGAAACGCACGTCGACGGCCCTTCTCGCGATCTGCCAGCGCAGTAGCCGATCGAGTGCCCCTCCGAGCCGATCCAGTCGGGCGGCGTTCATCCGCGGCTCGACGGCGGTCAGCACCAACGTCTCGCGACGTTGCCCCTGGGCATCGGTTGCCTCGGTCCACTCGGCCCGAAGCATTCGACAATAGGCAATCTCCTGGCCCGTCTCGGGATCGCTCACTCGCAGCTCGTCATAGACATCGACGCCCGGGCAAAGATGGCGTACTCGGGCCAGCGACACATCGAGCCGGAGTTCCTCGCTCAGACGTGCGGCAACCGCGTCGAGATGGGCCGGCGTATGCTGCCACGCGCACCACGAGGCGGTCGCGATCGTCGGCACAATGCACAGCAGCACGAATCCGGCCAGACCGGCCCGCCGCTGCGTTGTTTCGTGGAAGTGGAACATCCTTGTTCGCCTGCGTTACTTCTTCCGGGCCAACTCGTGAAAGAGCTTCCATCTCGCTTTCATCTCTTCGAGACTGTCGCCGCCGAACTTGTCGACCATGGCTCGGGCAATCTCGAACGCGACGACGTTTTCGAGGATACAACTGGCGGCTGCCACCGCACAGATATCGCTTCGCTCGTACGAGGCCGACTCGGGCTGCTTCGTCTTCAGGTTGACCGACGCGAGCGGTTTGGCCAACGTGCTGATCGGTTTCTTCGCCGCACGAATCACGATCGGCTGCGAATTGGTCATCCCGGCTTCGATCCCCCCGGCGTTGTTCGTCGGTCGAGTGAAACCGAGCGACGTCGTATCGACCGCCGAGGCATCGTAGTGGATCGGGTCATGGACCGCCGAGCCGGGGAGCCGGGCCGCCGCGAACCCCATGCCGATCTCGACGCCCTTGATCGCTTGGACCGCCATCACGGCCTGGGCCAGCCGGCCGTCGAGCTTCTCCTCCCATTGCGCGTGCGTGCCCAGTCCAAAGGGGACTCCCTCGACCCGAATCTCGACGATGCCGCCCAGCGTATCGCCCGCCTTTTGGCGTTTGTCGATCTCGGCTTTGATCTGCTCGTCCTGGTCCGGGTTGAGCGTATAGAGCTCGCTCGTATCGCGCAGCTTTCGCATCTGTTCGATCGGGCCCGACTTCGACTCGATCGGGATGGGCCCCACCTCGACGACGTATCCCAGTGCGACGATTCCGAACGGCGCGAGCAGTTGCTTGGCCAATGCGCCGGCGGCCACTCGGGCGGCCGTCTCCCGGGCGCTGGCCCGTTCGAGGATCGCGCGGATTGACCCCAGGTATTTGATCGACCCGCTCAGATCGCCATGGCCGGGCCGGGGACGCTCGAGGTCGTCCATCCGCTCCATCTTGTAATCGTTATTGGGCACCAACATCGCGATCGGACCACCGAGCGTCGTGCCGTGCCATATGCCGGTCAACACATCGACATGGTCCGACTCGATGCGTTGCCGCCCTCCGCGGCCATATCCGCCCTGGCGGCGCTTCAATTCCGCATCGATCGGATCCGTATCCAATTCGACGCCGGCGGGAAACCCATCGACCAGGGCCAATAACCCCTTGCCATGCGATTCGCCGGCGGTCCAATATCGTAGCATGTTTGCACCCTTTGGTTCGTAGTGACCGCACCCATTCTATCGAGGCCCCGATCCTGGCGGAACACGGAAAACGCGTACGATGGCGCTGCGAGGCCGTCGAAAAAGCCAACTCTTCGACAGCGACGGCCTCGCAGCGCCATCGTACAAAAAAAGCCGCCGGCAACCCTCAAGAAAACTCCTTGCCGGTCAACCGCTCGTACACCTCGACGTATTTCTGCCGTGTCTTGGCGATAATATCCTCGGGCAGGGCCGGCGGGGTGCTGTTCTTGTCCCAATCGGTGGCCGAAAGCCAGTCGCGGACGAACTGCTTGTCGTAGGACGGCTGGCCGCGGCCCGGCTCGTATTGGTCGGCCGGCCAGAAACGCGAACTGTCGGGTGTGAGCACTTCGTCGATCAGGATCAACTCGCCGTCGACCTGACCGAACTCGAACTTCGTATCGGCGATGATGATACCCCTCTGTTGGGCATACTCGGTTCCCTGCTGGAAAATATCGAGGCTGCGGCGACGTAATTCTTCGGCCAACTCGCTGCCGATCAGCTCGACCGTCCGCTCGAATGAGATGTTCTCGTCGTGACCCTCTTCGGCCTTGGTCGAGGGCGTGAAGATAGGCTCGGGAAGCTGGGCGCTCTCGGTCAACCCCGCAGGCAACGCAATGCCGCAGACCGTACCGCTTTGTTGGTATTCCTTCCACCCCGATCCGGCCAGATAACCTCGGACCACGCACTCGATCGGCACGACCTGGGTCTTGCGACAGAGGGTCGAACGTCCGGCCAACGGTCCTCGATCGACGCCGGCCGGTAGATCCATGCTCTGGGCGTCGGTCGAAATCACATGGTTCGGCTGCTCGATCCGGTCGAACCAGAACGCCGCGATTTGGGTCAATACGCATCCCTTGTCGGGGATCCCGCTGGGAAGAACCCAATCGAACGCACTGATTCGATCGGTACTGACCAGCAGTATGGAATCGCCCAAGTCATATATATCCCGCACCTTGCCACGGCGGACCGGTATCCCGGCCAATGACGTTTCCAGAACGACGGACATGCTCATCCTCGCTTCCTTATCCGATTCTATGAGACTACACTTCCACAAAGTGCAGCATCAGCCGAACGCGGCCGACAACCGATCAAATATACTCAAGCGGCTCCCGATTGCCTAGCAGTCGGTTGAAGAACGGCGGATTCCCACAATCGGGTGTGCCACTGCTTCGAAGAAGCAGTGTTTTCCGGGGAGACAGACGCGGCACTGCTTCGCAGAGGCAGTGGCACACACTTTCTCATCCGCACCCAGCCGTCTGGGAATGGTTGAATGAGTCGGTTTGCTCAGGTAAACTCACGGGATAGTCGACAGAATCACGCGATTTCAGGGTAGCGGCTCCATGGGTCTGATGCGATTCTCCATTACCGCCCCGGATCGCATTACGGAGGAGGCCG
>SDBT01017442.1_pt1 | contig 11341 bp, 9 predicted proteins | sample 2277101 | NCBI WGS metagenome assembly SDBT01 (sample SAMN10404973, study PRJNA504765) | marine sediment metagenome | isolation source: marine sediment core GS10_PC15, 103 cmbsf | place: Arctic Ocean: Southern Knipovich Ridge | collected 2010 | reverse complement strand
CCATCAATTTCTATTTTATTTGTTTTCCAAGCAAAAGCTAGTTCGTTTGTAATATTTCCTCCAGTAAACCGTTGAAAAGAGCATGGCGTTCTTATAGGCAACATCGCGGGACAGACGAGTCAAGGATCGGAATCTGTAGCAGTAGGCATTAATGCAATAGGTGTTGGTATTGGTCAAGGAATGACAAGTAGTACCGCCCTGGATGCTATAAATCGACAACCAAATGCCCGGATGGATATAACCAAAGCTGCTATTCTTGGCTTAGCTCTCATTGAGACTTCTGCCCTCATGGGGACAGTTTTTGCCTTCTTGCTATTACTTTTCACCAAGCAAAATGTACAAACATTATATGCAGGATTGGCTGAATTGGGCATAGCCCTGGCAATTTGTCTTCCCGGTCTTGTACTTGGTATTGTATCCTCGTTTCCCGCGCAAGCTGCATGTATTGCTATTGCACGGCAGCCATTTTTTAGTCAAAAAATTCTTCGTTTTATGTTAATTACACAGTCACTTATTCAGACACCAATTATTTTTGGCTTTATCATTGCGTTTTTTATCAAAGATCAGGCAGTGGTAGCAGGAACACTACGGGAAAGTTTTCGTCTTATTGCAAGTGGTTTGTGTATCGGCCTGGGCAGTATCGGCCCTGCAATTGGGCTAGCGCTATTTGCAAAAGCAGCCTGTCAGGGTCTTGGCATAAATCGTAAAGCATATAATAAGCTCCTTTCATTTACGTTTATCAGTCAAGCCATCATAGAAACACCAATTATTTTTTCGCTTGTAATATCAGTTTCACTCTTATTTATCATGCCAAAAACAGTTGATGAAAACATCCTGGAGGGCATTGCCATGCTTGCTGCTGGGCTTTGTATGGGGATCGGTACTATCGGACCAGGGATTAGCTCTGGTCAAACAGCTGCTTCAGCTTGCCTGCAAATTGCTTTAAATCCAGAAAACCACGGCGTTCTTTCTCGCTTAAGCATGTTTGCACAAGGAGTCATTGAAACGTGTGCGATTTATGCTATTTTGATAGCGTTTGGGTTACTATTTTTTAGATAACGTCAGATACGTAAAAGACAATGGAGCAATGAAGCAAAAAGGAGACGTTCACGTCGTATATATTATCACAAAACTCGAGCTTGGTGGTGCACAAAAAGTTTGCCTTTCTCTCTTTGATGGCGTACAAAAAAAAGGCATATATACGTATCTTGTATCAGGCACTCACGGTAAACTTACATCAGAGGTGCAACATGCCAAAAATACCTTTTTTGTAGGCACACTTGAACGTGAGATGAGCTTATGGTCAATGGGTAAAGAAATACGATGTTTTTTGCAACTTGTTACCTATTTGCGAAAACTGAAGAAAAAATACCCTTATCTTATCGTTCATACACATAGCACCAAGGCAGGCATTCTTGGAAGATGGGCGGCTTTTTTTGCTGGCATAAAAAAACGTATTCATACCGTACATGGTTATGCATTTCATCAAAATCAAAGATTATTCATCTGGTTTACAATCTATAGTGCAGAATTAATTACCAGTTTTATTACTACACACTTTGTATGTGTGTCATCTCAAGACGTTAAAATAGGCACCAAGCTTTTTCCATACTTTGCACAAAAACACTCTATTATTCGTGCAGCAGTTGATGTAGACCAATTTTATATTCCTGCACGCAAAGCATTGTCATACCCAAAATTAAATAAGCACTTTGTATTCGGGAGCATTTCATGTTTTAAGCCACAAAAAAATATCTTTGATATGTTAAACGCCTTTGCTCACGTATATAGCAATTATCCTCATGTAAGGCTTGAGCTCATTGGTGATGGTACATTGCGCATGCAAATAGAATCTTGGATTAACACACATAAGCTCACCAATGTAATAACATTGCATGGATGGCAAAATCAGGTAGCACCAATCATGATTAATTGGCATGCATTCCTCTTGACATCTTTATGGGAAGGGCTACCCAGATCAATAGTTGAAGCACGCATGCTACAATTACCAGTCATCAGTTATAATACTGGAGGTATTCAAGATATAATTATAGAGCATGAAAATGGCTTACTTTTCAAGCAAGGCAATTGGCAGGATTTGGCACATGGTATGATTAAGCTTATTAAAAACCCACAGCTATTTGATAAAATGCAAAATTACAAGGATGATTTACGTGATTTTGATAACAAACAAATGATCGATCTGCACAGTAAATTGTATTATCGGTTACTTCATTTATCTTAGCATACTGATTCTCTTTATTAACCTCTTTGTTCTTTTTAATACTTTGGTTAAACTAATAATGAAAGGCAACGCATGATACACAATTTATTAAAAAAAACAATTACGCTTGGACTTATCATTACAATCACAAGCATTGGTCTTGGTGTATTTAATAACTCTTGGCAGAACAGTTTCTATATTCCCAGCATTAATGAGTTAAAAACATATGGGCTAGACTGTTGGAATATACTCACGGCAGTCTTGGGTGATCAAAAACATATTGGTGCTTTTACCGCAAGTTCTCCGTGGCTCGTGCACCATATTACAAAATATATCCCACAAGACAAACCAGCTCGTATTCTTGAAGCAGGTTCAGGTGCAGGAACTGTCACAAAAAAAATAATTGAACGGATGAGTAATGATTCCACACTTGACGCAGTAGAATATCATAAAGACTTATTTAAAGTGCTGGAAAACAACCTTGGCGCTAAACAAAATACGAGAATTAAATTTTACAATAGTGCTATAGAAGCCTGGAATCCGAGCTACCATGACAAGCCATATGACATTATTATCTCTACATTGCCCAAGACGCAACTTTCGTTAGCGTCACTTGAGCAAATATTGGCAAAATACATGCAACTACTCAAACCTGGCGGCCTGTTTATTTATATAACACTCTGTGGTGCTATGACATTAACCCTCTGGACAAAGCGACTAAGATTGTTTACAACGAACTTGGTACACAGATATGTTACCCACATCAGCCAAGCCAAACGGCTTGCGATTGGACATGACCTTACAAATTACAACAAAATCTTACAGTTATTAGATAATTGGCAACAAACACATTTTCATGAAATAAAAACCGAGATAATCCCACTCAATATTACACCGGTATATGTTATTGCCCTACAAAAGAAAAAATAGAGATAGTACCTCTGGCTAGACAGATAAAAAAATTCATGTAACTATCTTTATGAAGCGATAATTTTGCAATTGCAAGGGAGATGGTAATGTTTGCTAAACTTAAACAAAAGCGATCTTCTCAAGTTTTTCTCATTGTCTTTTTGATTAGTTTGTTTTTTACCTATTGGCTTATTCGACATTACCAACATACTATGCACACAACGATTGCTGCGGTAAAAGAAAAAGCTCAGCAACAAACCATAGACGATGCACAAGATTTAAATAATTTTATTTCCTCCCTTGTGCCACTCGTTCAATCACTTGCTCAAGAACTGAGTAGCAAAAAAATATCCAAAGAAGCGATAGAAAAGCGTTTGCAAGAAAAACCAGTTGAAGTGAGCGGTTTTGGCGTCGCCTTTGCTCCCTACGCCTATGATGCTAAGACAGAATTATACGCGCCATACTATACAGAAAAAAATGGCAAAAAAGAACTTTTACATCTTGAATCATTTTACAACTATACGCTGCCAGAATATACGTGGTTTAATGTACCACTCAAGCAGGGACCAATATTTACTGAACCCTATTTTGGTCGAGTAACTAAAACTATTCTTGCCGAATATGCCGAACCATTTTATGAACCTGGCACTGATAAAACTGTCAGTCAGCCTAGTGGGATAGTTTTTGCCAACGTATCTATCAAACACTTAAAACATGTTTTATCTACCTTATACCTAGGTCAACATGGTTATTGGTTTATTGTATCCAAAAGTGGAACATTTTTAGCCCATCCAAAAAATCAATTGGTATCAGATCAAGTAAATATATTTGATCTGGCCAAGCAATTGGGCAAAGCTGATCTGGCTGACGCTGGTCAGCAAGCAATACAAGGCAACTCTGTTTTTATAGAATATGATAACGAAATCACGGGTAGACCCTCATGGCTTTTTTGTGAGCCAATTGAAACAACAGGTTGGTCGCTTTGTGGTGTATTTGACAAAGAGGAGCTTCCGCTTGATATCGATAAACTCCGCCAGGAACTTATGCACATTTGGTTAAGTGCCTTTTGTATGTTTATCTTGCTCATTCTTTTTTTCTTTTCATTATTTCCTGTAACACCACCGAGCTTATGGATTACTTCATTTGCTATTTCTTTTGCGCTAACTCTTACCATTAGCATATTCTGGTACATAGCAGCGCTTTACCCTGATTACAAAGAAGATGTTGCAGCCATCAGAAATAAAGGCATGCTTTTTTCATTTATGCAAGAAACTGAACAGAGTAATCAAAATAAAACAACAGATAAAAGCAAATCAGACAATCACAAGCCATTGTCGGCAGAGGAATATAGACAACTTACTTACCAATATGTAAGTCCTACTCATGTACCTACTGGCGTGTATATAAATACCATCCAATTTAAACAAGAAAATAAAATTGAAGTTGTCTGTTATATTTGGCAGCGATATGTTGACGGCATTCATGACAATCTATCACGTGGTTTCATACTGCCGCAAGCTGCCGCAATCACTACAGATGAAATATATCGCAAAAAAGAAAATGGAGTCGAAATCATTATTTGGAATGTGTCAGCTACATTAAATCAAAATCTTGCCTACACACGCTATCCATTCGATGTCAAAGATCTTACTATACAACTCTGGCATACGGATTTTGAAAAAAATATTACCCTTATTCCTGATCTTGATTCATATCAACTGATTAACCCACGATCACTGCCAGGTATTAATCCAAATGCATATCTGTCTGGCTGGCATATGCAAGAAAGTTATTTTGGCTTTAGAAAAAATGATTATAATACTATTTTTGGCATCTACTCGTATGGTCCATTTGGTATTTACAAGCATGTAGAAAAATCAAATAAACCAGAGCTCTATTTTACCATTCTGGCAAAGCGCAACCTAGAAGATACACTCTTTGCTGACCTGTTGCCATTATGTGTTATTGCCCTTTTATTGTTTGTAATTTTATTGACAAGCGTTATGCAAAGTTATGCAGCAATTTTGGGAAGCTGTGCAAGTGTCTTTTTTGGTATCGTCTTTGCACAAACACGCTTCCGTGTCAAAATTCCGTCATATCAGCTTGTTTACTTTGAAAGTTTTTATTTTGTTATGTATGCGGTCATACTTGCCATTGTTATTGTTGCAGTACTGTACCATCTTAAGTTCAACATTCGGGCAATTCAATATCGAAATAATATGATAGCTAAACTTCTGTATTGGCCAATTGTTCTTTGCAGCCTTTTAATTATTACGCTCATCTATCTTTATTAATTTTTTACCTTTTGTTTTTTTTCTCGATTTATTTACGTTCTAGATGACACACGTAATGATTTTAATTATCTTATCTTTAATACATAGACATCAATAACGAGAAGTCCAACATGCTTAAAAAAAGTCTCCTTGATGCCATCGGCAATACACCATTGGTCCCTGTTAATCTCAAAACATCTGCCAACGTATATACAAAATTAGAATACTTCAATCCAGGCGGTAGCATTAAAGATCGCGCTGCATCTTATATTATAAAAGAAGCGGAACGTACCGGTAAGCTCAAGGCTGGCGATACACTTATCGATGCCTCATCTGGCAATCTTGGCATTGCAGTGGCTATGATAGGCGCATTAAAAGGCCATAAAGTTATTATCACTGTCACAGAAAAAATTAGTCAGGAAAAACTACAAACAATACAAGCATATGGTGCACACGTAGTTATGTGCCCTCCTACTAATTTTATTGATGATCCGGAAAGTTATTATAGTCAAGCTGCTGCATTACATAAAAATACGCCACATTCATTTATGCTCAATCAATATTTTAACCCATTAAATCCGATAGCCCACTATACCGGACTCGGGCCAGAAATTTGGGAGCAAACACAGGGGCAAATCACCCATTTTTTCGCTGGCGCTGGTTCTGGCGGCACCATCAGTGGCGCTGGCAAATATCTGAAAGAAAAGAACCCTGATATCAAAGTTATTGCTATTGATTCGGTCAATTCATATCGAGCAACACAAGGCAACCCTAAATCCTATCAGGTCGAAGGAATCGGTATTGATTTTGATTCACCAGTGCTTGATTATTCAGTGATTGATGATATTGTAACCGTTTCTGACGAAGATGCCTTTTCTATGCTCAAACAACTTGCGCGCACTGGATTTCTAGCCGGGCTCAGCAGTGGCGCTGTGGCTCATGCTACGCAAGAATATTCAAAAGGACTTTCTAAAAACAATCTTGCCATTATGATTTTTGGCGATTCTGGCCGTGCTTATTTGACTAAAGGGGTGTATTAAGCAAGGCTTCTACCTGGTTAAGATTAGCTGGATTTGGCCACATGCAAAATGTATCATCAATAATATTTGATCCTATGCATTTTTGTTTATCATATTCTTTGACGCCGGTAACTTCAGATTTAAACTGTACTTCATAACCAAGCTGTTCTAACAATTGGGCAGCTTGTACCACATGTGTGCCCCCTGCTATCACAAATACGGTTTGCTTATCAGTTGCATTGAGCACGCCTAAAACAATTTTTGCATCAAGAAGCCAACTATCAAACGTCAAAAGGTCCTTAAGTAAAGGCATACGCTGATTTTTTTTCGCATGCATGTCAAGATATTGAGCAATACTTTCTTTTGCATGACGATCCCAATGAAGCCTTTTCATATGTGACTCTATTTCATGTACATATTTTTTGCATTCCTTGGCAACTTGATTATTGTCCTCAAGAGCAGCAATTTGATTCATTGCCTCAATCACTTCTTGCCTGACCATATCAACCGATATTACCCGTGTTGAAGCAAATGAAGACAAATCACCATCGACTTTCTGCAACACTGGGCTTATTGATGCTACGCGACAATGACGATATTCAATATTTTCAACGTCAAATCCCAGTTTATGACAATCCTGGGCAAGACCGCCTAGTATGCCTCCACGGGTATTAATGGCAAATGTTGCGCATGTTGCTTGATCACCATTGCCCATTGAGCTTAAATCCTCGACTATCACCTTGGCCTTGTGTGTATCCAGCTGTTGTAAAAGCTCTTCAATATATGATCGCTGCTGTGTACTTATCTCAGTTAGCTTGTCATGCCAATCACTCAGGCCAATCACATACTGGTACGTATTTTGATCAGGCAGCCACTTACGCAATATCTGAATCTGATAAATAAAGGCGCTTACGGTGCCTGAAACAGTTACAATCAAGAAAATAACCAACATCATATGTGCATATTTCATAATATACCTTATGCCATAATTAAAGCTCTTTATTTTAATAATAATTCAAAATGAAATTGACAATCAATAGTTTGCAAAAAATCTAAGAACAAGCTTACTCGGCTTATTTAGTCAAATATCTTGTTTCTCTCAAGTACAGCTAGATACAATAAAGGTATAAATGGCATACAAAAGGATAATTATGACGATAAAAAAAATTGGTGGTCTGCTTGGTGGGCTGTTAAGCCTTTCTACAGCTATTATTGTCCATGAACTTGGACATTTTTTGACTTGCAAAATCTTTAATGTCGCAACGCCAGTATTTTCAATTGGTTTTGGCCCAACGTTACTTTCGTATAAAATTGGCGCAACTACCTTTCAAATCGCTGCATTGCCGCTTGGCGGTTATGTGGCAATCGATCAGATCCAATTTGCAGCGCAGTCTTATATGCCAAAGCTGATCATTATGCTCGCGGGCATTGTGTTTAACATACTTTTTGCTTTATTTGTTTTTATCTATTTTGCCGCACGAGGTAAATACGAAGCTACATCTACGATAGAAAAAGTTATACCCAATTCACCTGCCCAGCATGCCGGGTTGCGCCCTGGAGACACCATTACACATATTGATAACGTACCGATTGATGGCAATGTTAATGTATTATTGAACACTATTATGCAACGTCCTGGCCAAACAGTAAGCATCACATTTGAGCGTGATAGCCTTGAGCATACAATCACAGTTACACTGGCTGACAGTCATCCAGTATGGGGCTCAAATATAGGTTTTTTAGGGACTCCCTTTGCAAGCGAATGCATAGCTCAATCCTCACCACTTGGTGCATTACGGCAAGGTACCAAGGTTACGTTTATGCTGATAAAACAGATGGCAGGCTTTGCTGCTATTGCTTTCCGTCAAGAAGGGCGCGAGGGCGTCACAGGCCCTATTGGCATTTTACACATGATGAGCAAAAGTTTTTTATTGAGCAGCGATTTATTTTTGCTTATTAATGCGTTTCTTCATCTGAATCTCGCACTATTTAATCTACTGCCAATTCCAGTTTTTGACGGAGGCAAGATACTGATAACTACCATTGAGGCTATATATGGCCCGCTGCCAAGTGAAATATTAGGACTTGTATATTTTATTACTATCGTATTATTGGTCACGCTCGCTATGCTCATCACTATACGTGATATCAAACGATTGCGCGCCAGAAAGTAACGTGTTTTGTTTTGTGCTATGCAGCAAGTCTACCAACAGGATCATCAGCTAAGCACAACTGCCACAATGAATCTGGAACCACCGTAGCAGCAAAATAAGATTGAGAAAGCATTTTAAGCTGTAAGGCTGCATCAGTGTATGTTTCAAAAGGCACCTTCTTATCAAATAATACATTGATATTTGTAACCTTTTGGCGACAAGCTGCGAATGTATCACTCTCTTGCTGAGTAAATATAGCTGCTCCTACCGTTTTTACTTTTTCGTAACCTAATTGTTCAAGTACAGGAGAAATTGCTTGTATGTGCTGAAAACCCATAATTAGGAAAATCTTTTTTTTATCTGAGGCATTATAGATTGCATGCAGCGCTTTCATGTCAACCAACTCTAATGCCCAAAGCAAAAAACCATCATAAAAAGCGGTGCGTTTGCTCAAGCTTGGAAAGAGTTCTGTGCAAAATGTTGCCATGTCTTTTTTAGAATCTTTAAGTTTACGCAAAACAGTTTTACCTTCTTTTTCTATCTGGGTAAGCGTCTCTTGATAATAATCAGTCAGAATTGTGCCATCATTAAAGCTCTTAATTTCATCCGCTAAGTGAGCATATTCGTCAAAGATATCTTTAGCGGTAAAATTATTGAGTAAATTTTTTATAGTATTTATCGCTTGTTCCTTCTGAGCAGATGTAAGCCCCTGCAATTGAGGTATAAGGCCAGCAAGAATATTATGTATACCCGCCAAACAGCTAATACTTGCAATGCGCAAGCGACGACTCTCTACATTAACAACATTACACCCTTTATTACTGCTTGTACTTGCAAGCAAAGAAAGAAAAATATCAGATTTAGCAGCCAAAACTAAATCTAAATACTGCTTAAAACCTACATGATTACCTACATAACTAAAGGGATCCTCAATAATAAATAAAGCATTCTTTTTATCGATCTTATCTACCATATTCAAAAAGGTATTTCGGCATGTTATATCTCGTGCAGCAAATAATTGACTTCCCTGTGAATCATGTACATCTGACAAACAATAAATATATTGAAACTCTTTATTCGCTTCATTCCTCTTGCGCCAGATATCACCTTGGGATACAAACGCAGCAACTGAATGTGTTATAAAGACCAATAAAATGATGAACAGCGTTTTGCCTTGCGACTTTAATTTCATATTTGTAACTCCGATATAAATAAACCTGAATTAGGCTTGTGATATTAATTTTTAATTATCATACTCTTAATAATTAAAAATGCAATCTTTGGCCTACTTTAACCACATGCAATTTTTTTGATGAGACATGTTCTTGGTTATCTTGCCACCATTGATTAATCAATCGAATAGGCAAATCAAAATGATCAGCACCAAAAGCAAAGGTGCCCCAATGCATGGGAATAAAATGATCCGCTTGTAATTCCAAAAATGCTTTGGCAGCCTGTTGGGCACTCATGTGCACATGCTGCATCCATGACCGCGGTTCGCACGGGCCAATTGGCATGAGGGCGATATCTATTGGGCAAAACTCACGTGCTATCTGATTAAAATGCACTGCATAGGCAGTATCGCCTGCAAAATAAATCCGATACCCTTGGTATTCAATCATCCAGCTGCCCCACAATGATTTGTTCATATCAAAAAGACCGCGTCGTGACCAATGCGCTGCAGGCAAAAAAACAAATCGAATACTATTTTTTTCATTGTTCGGATGCGAAAATGATTTTGACTTCCACCATAAAAAACTTTCTGCGTACCCAAATCCTCGGCGCTCAAACCATTGCTCGTCGCCTTCTGGTACCAAAAAGCGAGCCTCGCTACTACGCAAGGCCAATAGGCTTGCACGATCCATATGATCATGATGATTATGAGAAATCACAACAAAATGAATAGGAGGCAAATCTTTTAATGCTATACCTGGCGGCAACATCCGTGGAAATAACGGTGAAGCATTGCCAAAAATTGGATCTAATAAAATGTTAAAACCGCCAATTTGTACTAAAAAAGATGCATGTCCAATCCATGTAATGACAGGTTTGATACTACTAGCAAGCGGCTTGTCTTGCGCTATCCAAGAGCTCACTTGGGTTGGCCAGCGCTTTTTTCTGCCAATCAGTGAACGTACAAATGAAGGAATCGTATCAAAAAGCAGCGACTCCGGCTCATGGTTTACTATGCTAGAGAAACGATTATGTTTTTTGGAGGGATAAATTCTATTTGACACAAGATAATCTTACAAATTGCAAAGTGAATTTCAACAAATTTTCCCCTACCCAGACAGAACGTCACGGATAGGGGAAATGGAGGTTATCATGATCTAAAATTAACTAATTAACTCATATAATAGAATATAGTAAGTTTTGAAAAAAATCAAATATTTGGTTAGCCAGTATTATTCCTTAACATAAAGAACATTTCTCTTGTTAGCAAAACTCGTAAAATGGGTACTTTGTAAAAAAATAACATAAAAAATTACTGTTAAAAAATCAATAATTGAAAAATATTTATTGGGCGGCTATGATTGAAAAATTTATTCTTGTAATTATTAAAACAAGAAGAAAAAAGGAGAAGCTCCAAACAAATGACATCATCAGCTTATCCATTATCTACTTACTTCATCCCCAGTTTAAAAAACGTGGGGTTTTCTGGCGTAGTAGAATAAGTCCTGATATTTTTTGGCCATGGATTCCACCTGAAAATAGTCTTTGACTGTCTGTTGCGCACACAACCCGAGCTTTTTTGCCATTTCT
>SDBT01017441.1_pt1 | contig 11341 bp, 11 predicted proteins | sample 2277101 | NCBI WGS metagenome assembly SDBT01 (sample SAMN10404973, study PRJNA504765) | marine sediment metagenome | isolation source: marine sediment core GS10_PC15, 103 cmbsf | place: Arctic Ocean: Southern Knipovich Ridge | collected 2010 | reverse complement strand
TTTAGCAACAAGGCTTTCATTAACTTAAAATAAGAAGAGAAAAAAAATAAAAAAAATATTTCAGATTAATAAATTTTCGGGAATTTCTTTTTCTGCCTCAGAAGCTAAAACACTTGGAGGGGTATGACTGTTTACAGATTCCTCTATTAAAAACTCTGTCTTAATTAAATCTCTAATGCCTACACGTATTGCTTCTGAACGATTCGGGAACTTGCCGTCCAAAACTAACATTTCTAATACTTTTAAATATGATTCAGGTAAGTTTACGGATATTAGTCTAATTAAAAACACCTACTTGAAAATTTAATTGATATAGTAATATATACAGGTGATATATTTAAAGATTTAGTGGAAATCAACCCCCAGAAATCCGACAAAATGTTTTAGTGTTTAGTCAGAAATTTTAGTTTCCTTTACATTAAATAGAAATTTTTTAATTTTCTTTTTTTATCCAATTTTGTTATTTGGCTAAAAAATTTTAATTTTTTAAAACTTTTAAAATTCGTTTTTCAAAAAATTTTTATATATGTCAATATATGTAACACGTAACATTAAATTTAAATAATGAAAAGTAAAAAATAGAATTGAGATTGTATTAAAATGGTAAACATTGAAGCAGAATTGCGAAACCATTTGGAAACTGCAAAAGATTGGGAGAAAATGGAGACACCAATAGAAGGCGTTCATGTAGTAAAAGTTCCAGCCACAAAAACTAGACCAGCACTCCTATTTTTAGAAATAAATCCCATTATTGACGGAAAGCCATTAAAGAGAAAGGGATTATTTGTTGGGAGTAAGGAAATATTAGTAAAATTTGGGGAGAGCTTAAATGACGACAAGACATTCCAGCTCATAGGAGAACTTGAAAAGGTTAACCCAGAAGTGTCTAAAAACGGAGTTACTAAAAGATTAGTATTTTAGACAGGCAGGAAATTGTTTTCCTGGTTGTTAAATTAAAGCATAAAGAAAATTTTATCTCTATTTCCATAATTAAATATAAAACATAGATTTATTTTTTCTTTCATATATGTATTTTTTATTAATATGAAATTTGATTTAATTTTAGATGATTTACTGAGTATTCCGAAAGCTTTACTTGATTGTCTCAAATATTATTTATCGGAAGAAGGCAAAGAGAAGTTAGACGCAATAAGGAGAGATATCCAAGAGCCTAAAATTAGACGAATTATCTTTATAGGCCATGTGTACAATTATTTTGCTTCAATGATTCCCTTGCGATATTTAAACTCTCATTATTATTCACGGATGGAAAAACATCAAGATTCCACAGAAAAATCTTGTATAATTTATGAAATTGATGAATTTAATTCTTATTTTAATCCTCTACATAATTTAGATGATACTATTTTTATATTTATTACAAGTTCTGGGAATTCAAATCAAATTCGAGAGGGGTTTAAGAAGTTATTAGATGCAAGAATAGATACTCATCATATTTGGGGAATATCTGATTACGAGGAATCCTATTTAGGAGCTAAATCTCATCACTTTTTACCTCTGAAATATGGAACTGAGAGGATTTTGGGAACTAAATCATATGTAAACGCTATTCTTCTCCTTTATTTTATAGGTAGAAGCATTATGAATAAAGAAGCAATTCCATCCAACCGACAAGAGGAGATCCGTCAGTTAATATTTGAAATAAAATTTTATAGTCAAGATTGGGAAAGTCACACTCAAAATCTAATTAATTTCTTAGGAGAAAATATTGATAATCTCTTTTTTATTTCAAAAGGCCCATCATTAAGCTCAGCATATCAAGCATCACTAAATTTTAAAGCAATTACTCAAACTTTTTGTGTTGCTCTTTCAATAAGTTTATTTTTACATGGTGCAATTCGTGTTGTAGACCCGTCTTTTAGATGTGTATTAATAATTGGAGATGAAATAAGTATGAAACAAACCACTCGTCTAATTGAGAAAATTACTAATGAAAGAGGTGGAAAAGTAATTCTGCTTAATAATAGCAGAAAATTATCTTCAATTGGACGCTCAAATAAAAATGTTTTCGTGTTTGAACATACAACGGAAAACATAAACATTGCTCCGATTTTTGAGATAATAGTCCTTCAATATTTGATCCTTCAAATTGCTAAAGTACGAGGTTTAATGATATAAATGACAGAGAAGAAAATCCTATTTTCGTATGATTCTCTATTAAATGATTTATTTGACTTTCATTCAAGCTTGAAATCATGCATAGATGCTTATTTTAATTCAAGTAATAAGAAAATGTTTCAAAAAATCCTAGAATTCTTAATATCTACAAAAATCACAAGAGTAATATTTATTGGTAACGATTTTAATCACTTTGGGAGTTTTGTAGCGATACATTGTTTAAACACAGCATCAAATCCCCAATTTAATTTTAATTCTGAATTTTATGACGTTTCTGAATTTTATGATTATGTCCTCCCTAAAAAATATGATGATGACACTTTATTTATATTAATGTCTAAATCAGGGCAGTCTAGATTGGTAACTAAGATTGTTGAGCAATTCCAATTATTAAAAATAGATAAAAATTTAATATGGTTTGTGACTAATTCCCCCGAATCTATGAATGCAAAACATTCTGGTTTTATATTTCCAACCTACGTAAAATCTGAAATAGTTCATGGCACAAAAACTTTTCAAAATACCGTTTTTGTTATATTTTTAATATCACAATTGCTTTTAGGAAGGGATCCGTTAAAGGATGAGAATTACACTGCTTTTGAGAATATTTCAAAAGATTTATTCAATTTTAAGCTGAATCTCCAAAATATCTCAAAGAAAGCGATTGATTTTTTGGGATTTGAATTTAAATTTTTATATTTTATTGCTAAAGGTGTTTCGCAGAGTACGGCAAATAATTCCGTTTTGCTCAACCTCAGCTTATACAATATTTTTTGTGAAAGTATCTCATTAGGACAAATTCTTCCTCGCTCACTCGAAGTTTCAGGTAAAAATGTAAGATGTTTTTTTTTAATCAATAATGAACAAGAAGAACTCATGCATAGTCTTCCTAGCAACATAAACTCAATATCTAATACTTTAGGAAAAACAATTTTAATTAGCAACAATAATAATCTAGTTGTCTCGTTAAAAAATAATTCAAAAATTTTCCCAATTTCATATCGTTGTGAAATAAATGCATTATCCCCACTTTTTGAATCTATAATTATCCAATCCATATTATTAGAATATGCTAAAAGCATAAATCTATTATCTTAACATTTAGAAAAATTAAAGAAAAACAAAAAAAATAAATAATTTATAAATCTTCTTCTTTCTTATAAATCTCTACAGCCAGATTTTTAAATGCATCTACTATACCTGCTCCAGTTTTTGCAGAAGTTTCAAAATAAAGAAAATTTTTTTCCTTAGCATATTCTTCAGCATCTTTCTGTGGAACTCTCCTTTCAAGATCAATCTTATTCCCGACTATTAAAATTGGGAGGTCAATTCCAACATTCTCTTCCAATTCGTTAATCCATTTGTCTAGATTTTGAAATGAAACAGGATTCGTCACATCATAAACCAAAAGAGCTCCTTTTGCTCCACGATAATACATTCCACGAATTTGTTCATAATGAGCTTGTCCTGCAGCATCCCACAAATTCATCTTAGCCGTAAAACGATGTGTACCTGTAAATAGAATATCTTCACTTATATACTCACATTTTAATGTCTTAGATCCAAAATCAACTCCAAGAGTTGTTTTTAAATCTTTTTTGAAATAATCATCCGTGAGTCTTACTTTGATAGCTGTTTTTCCAACAGTAGAATCACCAATTTCAATAATTTTAAAAATATACTCTCCATATATAAGGCTTTTTACATCAAATTTTCCCCATTTTTCGATTTTTTCTTTCCCACTTATTAATGTTTTGTCGATTTCCTCAATAGTCTCCATTTCAAGGAGAAATCCTTTTGAATAAGTATCATTCTTCATATCACTCAATGCATCTTCATTTCCCCGTTTTACTCTTCCATTTACTGGAGATGTTAATGTTGTAATTCCTAGTTCTGTTGTTATTACAACAATCGGCTCACCAATGGTAATATTATTTTCTACTAAAATTTTTAATTCTTTTGGATTTTTAAGAAATGCATATCCAATTTCATCTAATCCAATTAATTTATTAGATGTATCTACGTAAACATGTTGATTTGAATAATACAAATTGTCTGGTAATTCAAATCTACCATCAGCAATTATTACCACTTATAATCCCCTTTATTTGTATATTTATTTTATTTTATTTATAAAATAATTTTTGCTTATTTTTATTGTTTTATCTAATTATTTATAGAGGAATTTTGAAATTCAATAGAATGATTCTCTTAAGGCTCATCTAGCTAATAATTTATATAAGTTTTGGAATAGAATGTATTTCATTAAAGCCTAAATCAAGATATTCGAAATAGTGAAAACTTCCTATTTCCTTAGGGATTTTTTTTAATATTTTGACTCTTTAATGATAAGTATACTACATGTCTATTTCTAACCATGAGACCTTTTTCATTTTCATACTGAGCAAATACAATTTTTTCTTTGAGATTTTGCTCTAACGCATTTATAACAAAAAAAATACTTTAGAATCTAACAATGAATACAATAACCCTTCATAATTCAAATATTTAATATACTCCTCCTCATTTAGGAAATTTTCTTTTTTTAGGTAAAATTAAAGCTGGAGAGCCATCCCTTTATAAAGAGCTTCCCCACCTTTTGTCTTGATTTTAACAAATAAGAAAATTCAAGTAGGAAATAAATTAATATTCAAATCAAAATTTAATTAAAGTGAATTTTAATTATAAGAAAATATTTAAAATTGATAGTTTTTATTATTTATTTAATTAAATCAGAATAAATTATATTTACAATATCGAAGAATAGAATTTAAAAAATTAATTAAATTATGGAGCTGAATTAGAAAAATGGCAGAAGAAAATGATGGAAAACATTGTATAGCGTGTGGAAAAGATAATTTTTCCATTGTCCATGATGAATGGATGAAGAGGGCATTCCCTTTTGTCGAACAAGGACAATTAAAAATGTGTGCTGGTTGCGGAGCTAAATATTTAGTATGTGAAAAATGTAGAAATTTGTATTGTCGTATACACCCCGCGTTAGAAGCTTGGGAACTTCCTGATAAGTGCCCTAGTTGTGGATGGATTAACAAAGATGTTACTACTTGGGACGGTACATCTGCTCGGCATTAAACTTCTAACTCTCTACTTAATTATATTAATAGAATTGATGAATTATTTTTTTGTAATTATGTTTAAATCCACGAAATTATATAATTTCTAATGAGTGTATGATTTAAAATTTATTCGAAGATAAATAAATTAACATGGATAGTTTTATAATTAACCTAGTTTTAATTTTAAGTTAACATTAATTATTTTATGAAAAATTTTTTTTTTTATCATGAGCAACATCACAGTTAGAATTGCTAATCCAGAAAATATTGAGGAATTACGGGAATTAACGAAACAACTTGTTGAAGGATTAGGTCAAAAGTTTGAACCTAAACGTTTTGATTGGGGAATTAGACGCCGTCTTTTTGATCCTCTTCAACGTCATGGCATTTTAATAGCTATTGACGAAGATAATAATAATATATTTGGTTTGATTATAGCAGAGCTCCGTATTGATCCTTTTGGTTCTTCTGAAGGTTTTATTAAACAGTTTTACTTAAAGGAGTCGTATCGAAGGAAAGGTGTTGGAAGTCTTCTATTAGAAAAAGCGTTGGAGCATTTGCAGAAGATCAAGGTGGAGAAGATAAGAGTTAACATTAAAGACAAAGCTTTAAATGCTTCAAAACTCTATGAAAAGATGAACTTTAAAAAGGTCTATGAAGTTTTAGAACTAGATTTGACTAAAGCATTTCCTAAAGAGAAGGATTTATGAAGAAAAAGGGGTACGATTAAGGAAATGCTAGAAATCCCTTGGGTGGAGAAATACCGACCTCAAAAATTCGATGACATCGTAAGCCAGAGCATTGCGATAAATAATTTAAGAAAATTTACAAAGAGTCCTAATATGCCTCATATGGTATTTTCAGGACCGGCGGGGACAGGAAAGACAAGCACCGCTTTAATAATAGCAAAAACCTTCCTAAAGGATGATCAATTGGATACAAATCTTTTAGAAGTAAATGCTTCTGATACTGTGAGAATACAATTTGTAAGGGATGTCCTCAAGAATTTTGTTAATCAAAACCTTATTAAAAACGGAGCCTTAAAATTTGTGATTTTAGATGAGGCAGATAATATTCCTACTCAAGTTCAACAAGCGCTTAGAAGAATTATAGAGAAAGCATCGGCTACTGTTAAATTCATTTTTATGTGTAATTATATAAATAAAATCATAGATCCGATAATTTCTCGATGCGCTGTATTTAGATTTGTTTCATTACCCGAGGAAAAAATTGTTGGAAGGTTAAAATACATCGCCGAGAAGGAGGATCTTCAGATTCCCGTTGAGAAAACTGATGAATTTTATCAGCAATTATATTTTATTTCAGGAGGAGACTTACGGAAAGGTATAAATGTGCTCCAAATGTCTGTAGCTTTAGAATTGGTGTCTAAACTGGATATCAACGAAATTTTAAGAATTTCAGGATTTTTAGATGCACCAACTCTCGATAAATTAATTGAAGTGTTAAAAGATAAAAATTTTAAAAAATCTAGAGAAATTATTAGTTCTATTGAAAGCCTTGACTCTCGGAATTTTATACGACAGATTTCTAAAAATCTACCACGCCTGAAAATTAATTCTAAAAAAATAGCGTCTTTAAGAATTGTTTTTGGAGAAATTGATTATCGAATAAGTCAGGGGGCCGATGAACAGGTCCAACTTACCTCGCTTTTAGGATCAATAATCCAAAATACCTAGAAAATATGAAATTAGCGATACAAGACATCATCATAAAAAACCTTTATATTTCAATATCCCCAAATTTACTATTGATGAAGATCAAGTAGCGATTTTAGACAAAAAGAATTTACAAATTTATTACTGAAAAAAAAAAATAATGGGTGTTCAATTTGAATCAAGAAATTCCTATTTGGCGGATAAAGTATCATCCAAAGAACTTAGACCAAATCTGTGGAAGAGAAAAGGTAGTAGAAACCTTGAAACAGATTATTAAAAAAAGAAATTTTCCACATTTGTTATTTGTTGGGTCTAAATCCACTGGAAAAACAACCATGGCTCAATTGTTTTCTAAGGAGTTTCTTGGTAAAAATTATGATGCAAATTTGAAATTGGTTTATGCTGACGTTCCTTTAAGTGAAGGAGAAAGAAAACAGGTAAGGGCAGAGGCATATGTCTCAAAAAGCAAAATCGGAAGTATCGCAGGTAAGAGGATAACTACACCGGCTTTCATTCAAGCAAGGATCAAGCCTTTCGTCCAATTAAAGGTTTTAGGTGGTGCTCCTTATAAAATTCTAATTGTAAAGAATTTTGAAGCTTTGAGGGCAAATCAACAAGGATTTAGAAGATTAATGGAAAAATATGGAAAAAATTGTAGGATGATATTGATAACTGCTAAAATCTCGAGCATTATTAATCCTATCGTTAGTAGATGCCAAATAGTTTTGATTTCTCAAGTTAAATTTAATGACTTTAAGAAATTGATTGAAAATATTGCTAAACAAGAGTCATTAGAGATTTCTAATGAAGTTATAGAATTCTTATATAAGATTTCAGAAGGTAAGATCTCTCAGGCAATTGATCTTTTACAACTTAGTGCCCTTACAGGAAAAACAATCGATATGGAAAAATTATATGAAAATTCTCAAAAATTTCAAAACACTCTAATAAAGAGTCTTTTATTAATAGCTTTTAAAGGAAATTTTCCGAAAGCGCGTGAACTCACTCGGAAAATCCTTTCCAATTATAAATATAATGCTCATGAAGTATTTATACTCTTGCTTAATGAACTAAACAAATTACCCTTGAGTAGATACACACGGAGTAAACTGATTAATTTAATAGCAGATTCAGATTTTAGAGCTCTTGGTGGTAGAGATAGTGACATCCAAATATCGGCATTATTATCAAAAATTTGTCTATTTTCAGAATATTTGTGAAGGTTTTAAATATTGTCAAAAAGAAATATGAAGATTCCCTGGGTAGAAAAATACCGTCCAAAAAGCATTAAGGAAATGGCTTTACCTACTGCGAGGTTAAGTAGGCAGAGGGTAAAATTAAATATTGAACTAATTAATTTTGTGAAAAATTTTTTTGAAGAAAGAAAAAAGATAAATAAAGAAAACTCTAAGATTAGAGAATTTAATAGAACTGCAATTGAAAAAGAGCAAAAAGAGGAAAAAAAAATAGCTCCAGATAAAGCTGCCGTTCTACTTGAAGGCCCTCCAGGGATTGGAAAAACTTCTATAGTTTATGCTCTAGCAAATGATTTAAACATGGAAGTAATTGAAACTAATGCTTCTGATACACGAACAAAAGATGCATTGGAAAGAAAATTAAAAGAAACTACTAAATCTCGAGGGATAATGGATTTTATTACAGAATCAAAAGAGAAACTTATTTTAATTGATGAGATTGATGGTATTTACGGAGTACAAGATCGGGGAGCAGTTCCTACTGTAATAAATTTGATTCAAAATACACAATTTCCAATAATTATGTGTTCTAACGAGTATAAATCAAACCTTCAAACACTTTATAATAAAATTCGGAGATACGAGGTTCGACCGTTATCTAAGAGTGAAATGATTAAAATTACAAAAATTATTCTTAAAAATGAAAATATTACAGATCTTAAAGAGGAAGATTTAGAATTAATAATTGATAAGAATAACGGTGACTTAAGAGGCGTAATAAATGATATTCAAGGAATTACTCAAGGTAAGATAGATGGAGATACAAAAGAACTAATTTTTAGCTTACACCGAGATAGTACTGAGGAAATATTCTCCTTAATAAGAGATTTATTTCGTGTATCTTCTTTAAGAGAAGCCCGAAATTTAACGGATAAATCTGATGTTGATTATAATTTTTTATATAAATGGATAAATGAAAATCTACTTACCTTCATAAAATCTAATAGAGATCTTGTCAGTGCTTTTGAGAATCTTTCATTAGCAGATGAAATTTTTGGGAGGATTCGAACTAGCCAATATTGGGGATTATTACCTTATTTTTTTGACCTTTTTGCTGGAGGAGTTGCTTTATCCAGAAAAGAAACTCCATTATCAAAAGGTTTTCAAAGAGTTGTATTCCCAAGATATTCTTCGGGAGGATTTTTTTCTTTAACTAATGCTGAAAAAGAGTTTGCTGAAAAAATTAATAAAAAGTATGAGATTTCCCAGATTGATTTCATACAAGATTTCCTTCCTTTTTTAAAGATCTTATGTGGTACTTCAAGAAGACAACTCAAGAACATTAGCGATTGGTTAGATTTAGATGCTAAGGAAAAAAAATTATTAAAATAAAAAAATCTTACATATCCTTATTGAAAAGTTTAAAGGATTCTTTAAATCATTAAAAGAAGTGAATTTTAATGTTAAGGTATTTATATCTCCAAAAATGAGTAGATCAATAAAGCAAAAATTCAAGAGTTAAAACAAAATGGATTAAAGATTTCATTTTTGTTATATAACTTATTCATTAAATTTATTCTTTTAAAATATATAATTAGAAAATTCATTCATTATGTGGAATACAAGCTTCAGTTTTGAATAATGTTTTACCCAAAATTTTAAATATTGAAGCTCACAAACATAGATATTAACAATTGTTTTGGAGAATAAAAATGTCTCATATTGAAACTGTTGAAGAAAAAGAGTTTAAAATATCTGGAAAGCCTTTACGCACACTTGAAATTGTTGGAGCGGCTATATTTGGCGCATTATCTATAGTTGTTTCAGTTTTTATTACACCAATTCTTCCAAGAATTCCTGCTTGGGAAATTGCCATTGTAGATCCAGTATCTATTATATGGATTACATGTTTACTTATATTTGGTGTAAGAGCTGGTTTATTATGCACTGCTATTGGAACTGTGGGATTAATGCCCTTTGATCCTTCTGGTTGGATTGGTCCAATGATGAAGTTTTCTGCTACAATCTCTTTAATCATTGTTCCAATAGTTTTTCTAAAATTATATAAAAGAGATGATCAAGGTAAGAAAAGTCTTAAATTAAAGAGACCGAAGAATTATATCGTATATGGGGCTCTTGGTACTGTTCTTAGAATTGGCGTAATGATTATTTTTAATATAGTTATCTTTTTAACATTTTGGTCAGACTATCTTGCTTATACGAATTTAGAGTTTTTAGGTTTACCCCAAATCTCAGGGTGGACTGCTCTTATTATAGGAGCAATTTTAATTAATAGTTGGCAAAGTGTATTAGATCTTTTAGTTCCATACCTACTTGTTTTCACTACCAAACTAGATGAAAAATTTGAAATTTGGTAATAAATTTCCTTTTTTTTTAATTTAATGGAATAAGAAAATAGAAGATATAGCTTCAATTTTTTCTGTATTAAACTAGTTCCTCTTGAACCACCTTTTTCTTTTTTAACCTCATTCCAAACAAGAATCGAAGTATGTTTTCTTTTCTGATAACTAAAATTAAGCCTATAATTATAACAAACGAAACTGAACTCATTCTCTAATGATGAGAATAATTCATGATATTGAGAATATCAGAACTAAAGATTTTGGCGAAAGAATGAAGTCTTTTGCGAAGAGACGAGATCCCAAATTTAAAAGACGATAGAAATTTTTTATGAAATAAAAAAAAAAAAATGTGAAGTACGATGAAGATTTCAAAAGAAATTCAAGAATTCATGCTAAATGATGCTCTAGACCGGTTTTTAAGATATGTTAAAACTTGGACTACATCAGATGAAAGTGTGAAAACTGTTCCATCTACAAAAAACCAATTTGATTTAGGGAAAATGTTGGTTGAAGAATTAAAAGAACTTAATCTCGAAAATATTATTCAAGATGAATATGGTTTTGTTTATGCACGTTTACCACCTAGTGATGGATTTAAAAAAGCAAAAGCTATTGGATTATTAGCTCATTTAGATACTTCCTCAGCTGTTAGTGGTAAAGATGTAAAACCTGTTATTCATAGGAACTATGATGGAAAAAACATAAAATTTACGCAAGATAAGGAATTAGTTTTAACTTTGGATGATTCTCCTAATTTAGAAGAATATATAGGTCTTGATATTATCACATCTGAAGGAGATACATTGTTAGGAGCAGATGATAAAGCAGGTATCGCTGAAATAATGGCTGCGTGTGCCTCTTGGAATAAATTCCCTGAATTAAAACATGGA
>SDBT01017440.1_pt1 | contig 11341 bp, 8 predicted proteins | sample 2277101 | NCBI WGS metagenome assembly SDBT01 (sample SAMN10404973, study PRJNA504765) | marine sediment metagenome | isolation source: marine sediment core GS10_PC15, 103 cmbsf | place: Arctic Ocean: Southern Knipovich Ridge | collected 2010 | reverse complement strand
GCTAAAATTGGCGCCTGGAAAAGAGCTAAAATTACTGCAGGGATACCTGCAAGAACCGGCCCAATATAAGGAACCAACTCTAAAATGCCGGCTATAATTGCCAAAAGAAGAGCAAAACGAACATTGAGCAAAGAAAGACCGATATAAACCAAAACGCCAACAATTATTGCTAAAAATAACTGTCCTTGAAGCCAATGTCCCATTTTCTTTTGAGCCCTTGCCCAAAGATTTAAAACATAGGATTCATGCTCTTTCGGGGTAATTCCTCTTAAAAGATGCCGAATACCGTTCTTCTGAACTGACAGATAAAATGAAATAACTATCACTATTACAACTGAAAATAATCCGCCGAAAATACTTAAAGTCTTAGAAAAGATATGACTTGCCCATTCCCGAAGGTTATCTCCCATGCCACCCAAAAGCCGCTGGATTTCAGTTATAGCTTTTTGATATTTTAAAGAACCATCCTGAAGCCGTTGAAACTTCTGAGAAAGTTCATCGGCATATCTGGGAAATTCCGCAGAAAAAGCCTTTATTTCTTTGGCTAAAGAAGGAATAAAAATAACCAAAAGCCCAACCAGTACTCCAATGCAAACTAGATAAATTAAAAGAACGCTCACAAGCCGAGGAATTTTTAATTTATCAAAACGCCTTGCTGGCAAATCAATTGCTGAAGCAACTATTATGGCAAAGAAAAGCAATATTAAAACATCCCGAATAACATAAAGAAAAATCAGGACTAAAGCAATTAGTATTATTCGAAAAATAGTATTAGTTGAAATCTCAACAGTTGTTTTAGGCATACTAACTAAAGTTTCAGTAATTTCTGAAACTTCTCTTTATCTTTGAACGGTCCGATCAAAGCTAAATTTAGTTTTTCGGGTCTAAATATATCATTGGCCACTTCACATACATCATCAACTGTCACTGCTTCAATTTTAACAAATTTTTCTTCAGTGGTCAAAATCTTATTTGTCAAAATTTCTTGTCCACCAATAAAAAAAGCAACGGCATCTGAAGATTCTAAGTCTAAAATTGTACTACCCTTAATATAATCCTTGGCTTTTTTCAATTCCATAGCACTAATTTTTTTCTGGGCTATTTTTTTATATTCCTTTAAAATTATTCTTATGGCTTTTTCTATTCTTTTATTATCAACCCCAGCCCGGGTTACTAAATAACCGCTATCAGTATAAGGCTGGACTAAGCTCCTTATATAATAGGCCAATCCTTCTCTTTCTCTGACAGAAATCCACAATCGAGAACTCATATTCCCGCCTAAAATAATGCTTAAAACCCCTAAGGCATATTTTCGTTCATCAAAAATATCACATGCTCTAACCCCTAAATAAAAGTGGGTTTGGTCGGTTTTTTTATAATGAACTAAAACTTTGGGTTTTTCCTGCCCCTCAATAACCTTTTTCTTTGACCCTAACTTGCCAGTTTTTATATTCGCAAAATAACTTTGGACTTTGGACTTTGGACTTTGGACTTGTTTTATATTTCCTGCTACAACCATAACAACATTTTTAGCTAAATAATGGCTTTGAAGATAATCCAAAAATTGATTTCTTTTCATTTTGGCTATTACTTTCTTGTCACCGGCTATGCCCCAACCAGCCGGCTGATTTCCGTAAAGCAAGTCCTCCCAAAGGTCACCGATATAGCTTATTGGTGTATCCAGATACATATTTATTTCCTCAATAATCACTCCTTTTTCTCTCTCAATTTCTTCTGAATTTAATTTGGAATTCAAAAAAATGTCTGAAACCCAATCCAAGGCCAAATCTAAATGCTTAGCATCTACTTTAGCATAGTAACCAGTATATTCTTTGCCAGTAAAAGCATTATATTCTCCACCAACTCTATCAAGAGTTTCAGCAATAGCTAAAGTATTTGGCCTTTTCTTGGTTCCTTTGAAAAGCATATGCTCTAAAAAGTGTGAAATGCCGTTGTTTTTCTTGTCTTCATATTTAGAACCAGCTCCTACCAATACTAAAACAGTCACTGCCTTAGTGCCTTTCATAGGAACAGTGACCAGTCGAAGACCGTTTTTAAAAACAAATTTTTTATACATATTATTTTTTCCTAAATCTTCCGATTTTTAGATAATAACCAATATTAGCGTTTTTATCGATTTCGGGCTTAATTTTTCCTTTACTAGAAGTCATTATAGTTGCTACTCCAGGCCCATGACCAGCTAAAACACAATCAGAATGAACTATCACCCCAATGCTAACTGCTCCTGGTTTATAACATCGGCCATAAGAATTATCAGTATCCTCAATAGCAACAATATCTCCAAATCGCAACTTGTCTAAGCCCAATTTTTTAATAGTTTTTTCATCGGCCATTGTAATATCGTAATCACCGCTAGCCACCGATCTCGCGCCTAGGCCCGATCCCATAAGATAAGGTGGGATTTTAGCAACCACTGGCACCACCAAATTACCCTGCTTATCAAAGACCGGCTTGATTTTCTTGAAAAGACCAGGGTCAAGATTAAAAAATTTGATTTCAGGATGATTTACAATAGCCAAACCCAAACCAAAAGATTTAACCTGAACTTTGTCTCCGTGACTCAATTTCTCTAATACTTTATCTGAAAAATCTATTAAAACATGCTCAATTCCGCCATGAATTCCAGTGACTATTCCCTTGGCTCCTTTAACATCTCCGCTAATAACCTGAGCCTCATTACCAATACAAGAAAGAATGTTGTAACCACTATTCTCATCGCTATATCTACTATCCTTCTTCCCTTCCTTGTTAATAGTACTTACGCCCGGCTCGATATGATCTCCTATCCAGCCTCTAACTGGATCGCCAATTTTAACGTTATAAACAATACCGCCTACGCTTGGCAAATTTAAAGCTTCGCCCTTATGACTCACCTGATATACTTCTCGAAAAACCGGGCTTGCTACTTCGCCGAGTACTGAAGTTTTAACTAATTGATTTATATTGAGTTTGATCATATTTTTTATTTTAATTGATTATTTAAATAGCTAATTAATTCTTTAATTTTTATCCTTTCCTGCTTCATTGTATCGCGGTCACGAACGGTCACGTCGTCATTTTCCAAAGTATCAAAGTCAATCGTTACACAATAAGGCGTTCCAGCTTCATCTTGGGCATAATACCGTTTTCCAATATTTCCCCTATCATCCCAAGCAGCGTGAAAATTATCTTTCAAAATATCATAGACCTCTTTAGCTTTTTTGATAAGCTTTGGCTTATTCGCCAAAAGAGGAAATACAGCTACTTTTATAGGTGCCATGCTTGGCTTAAATCTTAGAACGACTCTTTTATTCTTCTTGTCTTCGTAATAAGCATCTGAAAGAACGGCCAACATTGTTCTATCTAGGCCAAATGTCGGTTCAATCACATGGGGAATATACTTTTTGCCGATCTTCTCATCAAAATATTCCAAACTCTGGCCGGAGACCCTCTGATGATTAGACAAGTCATAATCAGTCCGATAGGCAATTGCCCATAACTCATCTTTCCCAAAAGAAAACTCATAATACATATCAATGGTTCTTTTAGAATAATGGGCTCTATCTTCTTCGGAAATCTCAACATCATGAAGTTTTTTATTATCAAGGCCAATAACGCCGGCAAACTTATGTATATAATCCAACCACTCCTTGAAAAGTTTTTTCCAATTCGCATCCGGAGGAATAAAATACTCTAATTCCATTATTTCAAACTCTAGAGTCCGGAAAATAAAATTACCGGTAGTAATTTCGTTGCGAAAAGACTTACCTATCTGACCAATTCCAAAAGGTATTTTTACACTAGTTGAATCCAAAACATTTTTGAAATTAACAAAAATATTCTGAGCGGTTTCTCCTCGTAAATAAACCATCTCTTGATCGTCTTCCACTGGGCCAATAAACGTCTTGAACAACTGGCTAAATTGCTTTTCTTTAGTAAAATCACCCCCACACTCAGAACATTTAGAAGCATCTTCTAATTTATCCGGCCTGAATCTTTTATGACATTTCTTGCATTCAACTAAAAAGTCCTTAAATTCCTTAACATGCCCGCTGGCTTCCCAAACCTTGGCTTTTAATATTATTCCTCCATCCAAGCCGACCATATCATTTCTGTCCTGGACAAAATATTTCCACCAAGCCTGCTTAATATTATTTTTTAACTCAACGCCCAAAGGACCATAATCATATGTACTTGCCAACCCACCATAAATTTCAGAACCAGGATAAATAAATCCCCGCCTTTTACAGAGTGATACTATTTTTTCCATTAGACTTTCCATATTAATTCGCGCGTGATTATTGCGCTACTTGCCCCATTCCAAAACCAACAGAAGGATCATCTGGAAGATCAGTGGCAATAGCTGTATCAAAAACCTCTAAAATTTCCCCAGTAAAAATATCTTTTGCTTCTAATTTTGATTCATCAATCAAAACTGGGGTAGTTCCAATCTGTGTAATAGAAGGCATGAGAGCCACCTGAAATACCAATTCATAAACAGGGATTAAAAATCCAGTAGCTGCTGGTATTTTATTAATTTTCCATACTATTAGCTTAGTCCGTTCATTGTATTCTAATTGGGCACCTTCGCCGAGAGACGTATAAACATTTTTCCATCTAATTCCCTGAGGCAAAATTGCCGTTACTTTAACATCCTCTAAGTCATTGGAAGTATTAGTAATCTGCCAATGAATTGTATAAGTAGTAGTTTTATTGGCTTGCGGTGGAATTGGACCAAAATTACCAATGCTTGCGGTTGTTTCGTCATGATATCCTTTTGCCTGAAGAACAACGTTGGTATTAAGTTTGCAACTCAAAGTTTTCTCTATCTTTAATTTATCTATATTAAATTGAGGGGGGACATTTAAAGTTTCCAATTCGGCAAGTATAGAAAGCTGGAAATTTTTATCGTTAGAATCATTTATTAAAAAATCTCTTTTGATAGATATAACAAACCCTACTTCTCCTGACTCTCCGGGTGGCAAAAGAGCCAATGAAGGTGCTCCAGCTGCGCTCCAGGTAATAATATTATTTAAACTATCAAAAAATCCCTTTTGTCCTAGGTTTATAGTTTTAAAATCAAACATCTCACCCTGAAAATAGACCTTTAAAACCAACTGGCTTAGAGCTATGTCTGTATTATTTTTAAACTTAATTTTATAATTTAGCCTATCCAAAATATCCAAGTTCTTTTCCTTCTCGTCGTTGTTAACAAATAAGAAAATCTGCAAGGGGGCAGCAAAAATTTGAGTAATCGCATCTGTCTCGCTATATTTCAAAAATTTGCCATTTTCTCCCTTAACAATTCGCGCTGTTAAGGTCTTGTTTTCTCCTTCACGCCCTTCTAGAGACCCTAAAATTCTAATGGTTCCTCGTTTATTCTTTTTTAGTTCTTGTATCTGCCAAATATTATTTTCTTCGCTTGGCTCTGGTTGGGCAGATTTAAAATAAAAACCCGAAGGATAATCTATTTCTATTTTTAAATTGGAAAAATCCTCTTCAGAATTATTTATGTAATCTAAAATATAAGAAACCCCTTCTCCGCTAACAGCTTTTTGAGGGACAGTTAGATAAAGCCCGAGCAGAACAGAAATAATGTTTATTTTAAAAGTAGCTAAATTTTCAAAACGAGAACTTATGTTTTCCGGACGATAACTTAATTTAACTGTTAAAATTTTAGCACTATCTTTTTCGCCGGTTAATCTTATCTTAAAATCTTTAGAACCTCTTCTTTCTGCTAAGATATCTTCTAGCTCAATAATTTCTTGAGTCAGCTCCTCGCCCTCTATTGAATAAGCTTCTCGAGGATAATCTATAATAAGCTTGACATCTTTTAACACTACTCGGTTATTATTTTGATAACGGACAACAAACATCACCTCTTCCCCCGAGGCAATTTCTATCGGGGCAACTACTTCTAACTCAACTTTGGCTTTAGAAAAAGAAAACCAATTCTTAAAAAAAATAACTGCGGCAACAATTAAAATGATTACAATAACTACTATCAGCCCTATTCGAAAATACTTTTTTAGAGAGCTAGGTTTTTCATCTGGTCTTTTAAACTTAAAATCGACCAGCTCCTGACGGTTTATTTCTTTGATATTAAAATCTTCTTGTTTTTGATTAACGTCCATATCAATATTATATCATATATTAATATATATCAGCTAGATCTTTTATGTGCTCGGGGTCATAACCCAACAATCTAAGCAAATTATCCTGAAAATTCTGCACTATGTTGGACGTCGCACGTCCAGCATTTATATGTTCAAAAATTTTTAAAAGCAAATTCCAAATATCCTCATCTTTTTCCTCTCCAACAATTAGTTCGTCTACTAAATCCACGATTTTATAAACCATTTTTATTCTTTCTAAGTCCTCTCGCATTGTTAAAAAATGATCCTTTAAAATCGCATCTTTAACAATTCTAAAATTTCTTCCTTCAATTACGATTAAATTGCTATAGCCAAGTGGCTCAAGGTGATATCTTAGCTTACTCTCTACTTTTTTTACTCCGCGGGCTACAACCTGCATTTTGCCAAATTCCTTGGTATAAATAGTTAAAAACCGATCTACCTCCCCTAGATCAGCTATTCTTAAAATAATTGCTTCAGTCTTAATCATGCTTTTTTAATTTTCAAGCCTCCTGGTTTAAAAATTACATCTTTTGCAATAACTTGTTTTCTAATTTGCTCTTTGCTTTTTTCCACGATTCGTTTTAGGTCTTTCTGGCCAAAATAAACTTTAATTTTATCTTTAGGGGTTAAACCCTCTTTTTTCCTTAATGCCTGAATCTGACGAACAAATTCTCTAATATCTCCTTCTTCTTTTAATTCTGGAGTTATTTTTGTATCCAATTCTATGGTTTTACCAAAGACTATTTTTTTGACATTAACCTCGTCTTTAATTAAATTTAATAGTTCGGTTTGTAATTTGTAATTTGGGATTTGTAATTTACTCAGTGGTTGTCTAACTTTAATTCCTGCTTCGGCTCTCTTTTGTAAGGCCAAACTGCAAATTTCTCTAACCTTCACCATCTTTTCTTCTAATTCTTTGTCAACAAATTTACCTTTTGCATCTGGCCAGCCCTCAAGATGAACCGATTCTTTTTGGCCATTCATTTCTTTATATATGTGTTCAGCAATAAATGGCGCAAATGGAGCAAGTAATCTAATCGAATTAAAAATTACTCGCCTTAAACTTTTAGCTGCTTTTTCATCGCCATTTTTAAATCTATCTCTCGATCTTCTTACATACCAGACTGATAAATCATTAATAAATTCTTCTATTTTTCTGGCTGCATCTATGATATCATATTTATCCAATCTTTTGGTAGTATCCTGGATTAAAAAGTTTAATTTAGAATTTATCCACTTATCTAAAACATTAGTTAGATCAGGTTCTTTCAAGTCCTCAATTTTGTCACTTGCAAACATTTTATAGAAATTAACTACATTTAATAAAGTAATAAATATTCGACCTGACTCTTTTAATCCTTGTTCATCAAATCGTTTTGGTTCCCCGGGCTGATTAATGGTGTATAGATACCAGCGGATAGTATCACTGCCATACTTTTCAATCATTTTCCAAAAGTCAACTACATTTCCCTTTGATTTTGACATTTTTTGACCATCTTTATCTAAGACATGACCAAGACATATCACATTTTTATAGCAAGTCCCTTTGTCTAATATAGTAGATATAGCTAATAACGTATAAAACCAACCACGAGTTTGATCAATTGCTTCAGCAATAAAATCAGCTGGATATTGTTGTCCTTTATCAACTAGGTCTTTATTCTCAAACGGATAATGAAATTGAGCAAAAGGCATTGCCCCCGAATCAAACCAACAATCCATAACTTCTGGAATTCTTTTCATATTTTCGCCGCATTTACATTTTAATTTAATCTCGTCAATATAGGGCCGATGTAAATCAAGGTCTTTATCAGCGCCTAATTCGTCCCTCGAACCAACTACCTTTATTTCTTCACACTTCCCACATACCCAGATAGGAATTGGAGTTCCCCAATAACGCTCGCGAGAAATCGCCCAATCTTTAACATCGCGCAGCCACTCACCGAACCTTCCTTCTTTAATATGGGCTGGCACCCAGTTAATATTTGAATTATTCTTAAGTAATTTATTTCTCAAATCGCTCATCTTAAAAAACCAGGAATCTTTAGCATAGTAAATCAGAGGCGTTTCGCATCGCCAACAAAATGGATAATCATGGGCATACATTTCTGTTTTATATAAAAGATTTCTTTCCTTTAAATCCTCAGTGATTTCTTTATCTGCATCTTTAACAAATTTGCCTTGCCATTGAGGCACCAGTTTATTAAAAGTTCCATCCGGGTTCACAGTATGAACCTTTGGCAATTTAATTTGTTCACCCAATTCATAATCTTCTATGCCATACATTACAGCTGTATGGACCACGCCGGTACCATCTTCAGTTGACACAAAATCAGCAGAATAAACCTTAAACGCATTTTCAACATTTCCATCGTTTTCTTTAATTACGCCCGGAAATAACGGTTCATATTCTAATCCAACCAAATCCTTGCCACTCATTTCTTCAATAATTTTATACTCACCATCAATATTATTCAGTAAATTTTTAGCTAAATAATAAAATTCCCCATTCTGCCCAATCTTCACATACTCAATATTCTCGCCTACTGCCAAGGCAACGTTCCCAAGCAAGGTCCAAGGAGTAGTTGTCCAGGCTAAGATGTATTCACTGTCTTTGTCTTTTACTTTAAATTTTATATAAACTGTTTCTTCTTTAATATTTCGATAGCCCTGGGCTACTTCATGAGATGATAGAGCAGTACCACATCGCGGGCATTGGGGGATAACTTTATGGCCCTTATAAAGCAATCCTTTTTCGTGAGCCTGTTTTATAATCCACCACAAAGATTCAATATAGTCATTATCATAAGTAATGTAGGGATTTTCTAAATCAATCCAAAATCCAATTCTTTCAGTCATTTTTTCCCACTCTCCTTTGTATTTCCAAGTGCTTTTTTTACATTGTTTATTAAATTCTTCAATGCCATATTTTTCTATATCTTTTTTATTCTCTAATTTCAATTCTTTCTCCATCTCTAATTCAACGGGCAGACCATGAGTGTCCCAACCAGCTTTTCTTTCTACGTGGTAACCTTGCATAGTTTTATATCTTGGAATCAAATCTTTAAAAGCCCGAGCCAAAACATGATGAATTCCCGGCTCTCCATTAGCCGTTGGTGGTCCCTCATAAAATATAAAGTCGCCCTTGGATGATTTTTTCTTAAGGGATTTTTCAAAAATCTTATTCTTTTTCCAAAATTCCAATATTCTTTTCTCAATTTCCGGTATGTTCATAGTTTTATTAGTTCAGCATTATCGAGCTCTTTAATAGATGCAAATGCTTTTTTGGTAGACAAATTTTTAGAAGCGCCTTGAATAGAGATTAAAACATCTCCATGGCTAATAATGAGAATTTTTTTGTCCTTGTATTTTTTATTAATATCTTTCAAAAAATTTCTTGCTCTTTTCATTACATCTGACCAACTTTCACCTTTAGGCGGCCTGCTCTTAACTCTATCTCTACTGCCAAAATATTCATGCCATTCTTTTACTGTTTTTCCATTCAATTTTCCTGTATCTATTTCTATCAGTCTTTTATCAAATTTTACTTTCAAACCTAAGGTTTTCGCAATCATTTCAGCTGTTAACTTGGTGCGTAAAACATCAGAAGAGAATATTAAATCTATTTTTGCTTTTTTGATTTTTGGAATTATCTTTTTTAGCTGTTTTATTCCTTTCTTAGTCAATGGATTGTATGTTTTTTCAGGCCAAGAGCTAACAAATTGTTCTTTATTAGAAATAGCCTCTCCATGTCGTAAAATAAAATAATTATTAGAAAATTTCATCATATATAATACATATTATCACACAAAACCCCAAATTTAAAGAGCAGGTTGTTGGCCTGCTCTTATTTTGAAACTTTAATCTATTGCGAATTGAAATTTATCTGGTATGTATAAGGTCTTTAGTCCCTAAAACTTCTCTAAGGGCCTCCCTTTTGGCTTTTTTACCTTTTGCCTCATTAAGTTCCTTAATTTTGTTGAGTTTATCTGCTGCCCATTCCCTGGTCCACTCTTTGAGCAGTTCAGGATCTACGCCTGAAAGAACATCTGAAATCTCTGCATTCTTTCTATCTATTTTTGCTCTAATTTTAGCAATCTCTTTGCTCTTGAACCATTTTTTTGTTCCTATTAGCTCTGTAGAGATATTTGACATGAAATTAATATGATCAGCAAACTGATAGCGAAGCTTTTCATTTTCTTTTGTCAACGTTTCCAGCTTTTCATCTGCTTCATATTGAACCTGAGCTTTTTTGAGAATTTCTATTAATGTTTCAGTGATTTTTGGATCTATATCTGAGGCTCTAATTAGCACTATGTTATTAAGTTCAGTTAAAGTAGCCAAAAGGAAGTTCACTTTTTCTCGCCACGAATTTTCAAATCTCATCAGCGCGTCTAATATTTCCTTTTCTGCTTCTTTGGGTTTCTCTGAAAGATATATGAATTCTTTTTCTTGAGGATTTTCTGCTGAACTTACAAGCAATCTAATGGCTGCCTCTTTCCAGTCGATGAGTTTTACTAATTTTAATTCCCAGATGCCATCCGACAAGAAATCCTTTTTAATAGAAACATTTTTCCTTATGAGATTTTCCATTTTCTCGCCCAAAAATCCATAGAACGGCCTAAAAATAACCTGAGTAAACAGCTCTGCGCTTAATCTCGCTCTCTTAATAATTGATTTTGCCGCCCTTTCGATTTCTTCCCTTGTTTCCTTTTTTTCTTTTTCTTCCTTTGCGCTCATTGCGCCCTCCTTTTTTTGCGACTTCTCCGTCTATTTCAGCGGAGCCGCCCAAAAACCGACTTTATGTTAAATTCCCAATTGTGGTCATAAAACCGGCAATACCAAAAAAATCAAACAATCAAACCATATACCACCTCCTAAAATTAGATTTTCTATAAATCAAGTTGTTTTTCTATCCATTCTTTTGTTTTGGGATGTATTTGCATCCTTTCTCTGTTTTTTAAATACCATTTTTTTGTATTGTCTCCATATCCCTGGGCCCTAGAAGCCCCTCGCCAGTCAGCCAACATTTCTTTTCTATATTTATCAGACATTGGTAAAATTTTATTGCCGCTAGCTTTTGATGTTACCCACCATTGCCAGTGATGCTTGTTTCTTTTCTGATGTAATTGCCAGGCATAATCAAATTTTGTTTTTGATTCTTTTTCATTCCCAAAAAAGTAGTTAGCATAAGGCGTAAATTC
>SDBT01017439.1_pt1 | contig 11342 bp, 13 predicted proteins | sample 2277101 | NCBI WGS metagenome assembly SDBT01 (sample SAMN10404973, study PRJNA504765) | marine sediment metagenome | isolation source: marine sediment core GS10_PC15, 103 cmbsf | place: Arctic Ocean: Southern Knipovich Ridge | collected 2010 | reverse complement strand
TGAAATTATTATGATATTCTTAACTTCTTTTAGGTCACCCCAAATCTGCTGTATACCACCCAACATTGGCATGCCATTCTCGAAGTCAAGTCTACCTCTTAGTGCATTCTTAACAGCGTGTGGTTGTTCATATATCTCCTTTAACATAAAATGAGAAAAGCCTCCTAATTCAACATCAGTAAGCTCGTGTTCGACCACATCCACCTCTCTAATTATACGCTGTGATTTAAAATTCGTTATAAAAAAATCATCTTTGGTTAGTGTGGCTATCTCATCATCCTCTAATTGTATCATTCTATCAGTATATTTTATCATGGCGGAAACACCAGAAGCAGCAAGGATACCATCGCTAGCCAGACCTATCATGATGGGACTAGATCTTCTAGCTATAATTATCCTGTCTGGTACGTCTACATGCATAACGGCTATACCAAAAGCACCTTCGATCTCTCCCAACGTCCTCCTCACGGCCATCGTCAGATCACCATCAAAATTCATGGAGATCAGGTGTGCTAAGATCTCAGTGTCTGTCTCTGATCTAAACTTTATGCCTTTCTTTTTTAATTTGTCTTTTAAATACTCATAGTTCTCCAATATACCATTATGCACCACGAATACTTTTTCTTCTTCATCTGTATGTGGATGAGCATTTACTTCTGTTGGCCCACCATGTGTTGCCCATCGAGTATGCGCTATTCCCAAATCACCTTCCATTTCTATATCTAACACCTTATTTTCTAGGTTCTTTAGTTTACCGACAGTTTTATAACATTCCACCCCATCCTTGTTCTTTATGGCGATACCAGCAGAATCATATCCCCTATACTCTAGTCGCTTTAGGCCTTCCATAAGTATATCTTTCGTATTACCGTCACCTATATAACAAACTATTCCACACATTATGTTTTATCTCCTAATTTTAGTTCTTCTACGCTGACAGTAGATGTGCCCATCTTACCAACCGCCACTCCAGCAGCCTCATTAGCCATTATGGCGGCTTCTTCCAATGATAAACCAGCAGACAATCCCAGTGATAGCACACTGATAACCGTGTCGCCAGCGCCAGAAACATCAAATATTTTTTTTGCTACCGAAGGTATGTGTATAACTTCACCTTTGTTTTTAAATACACTCATACCATCTTCACCACGTGTAATGATTACAGATCCCACTTTTAATTCGTACATTAATTTTCTTCCTGCCCTTGTCAGTGCCTTATCACTTCTTATTTTGAAACCATAATACCATTCTACACTGATTAGATTCGGAGTGATAAGGTCTACATACTTATGGCACTTAAAATTATCTTTCTGAGGATCTGATATGACTTTTATAGCTCTATTATTAGCCAATTCGAGTATCCCTCTAACAAGTTCTGTAGTTACAATCCCTTTATTATAATCAGATATAACTACTATATTAACCTCATCCATACGTGCTTTTATAAAACCCATAATACGCTTAAATAAAGTACCTGTAACTTTTGTAATGCTTTCTGTGTCAAGTCTTGTTACTTGGTAATTATTACCCATTATTCTTTTCTTAGTTGTAGTGGGCCTAGTAGGGTCTATTATAAGGCCTGAAATGTCTAGATTAGCACCAGACATATCTGACATTAAAACACCACCAGTAGAGTCAGCACCTATCAATCCACATATTATTGGTGTAGCGCCAAACGCAACTATATTATTCACAACATTTCCCGCGCCTCCAAGAGTATGTGTAATTGATTCTACTTCGACAATTGGTACCGGGGCCTCTGGTGATATACGTGATACTGAACCCCACACGTACTCATCCAACATGACGTCTCCGACTACCAGTACTTTTATGTCTTCGAATTCATCTTTATTTATAATCATTCTTCGATGTAGCTCCAATTATATCTAGCCAATCCTTGTTATCTCTAATCCTAGTATTAACCATATCAGCTGCTTTACACATATCTAGTTGTAAACCCTCACCCTCTGCCCATTTAGCGAACGCTTGTACGTCTTTAGGAAAACACTTACCGCCATATCCTCTACTTCCATCGTGGCCAGGAACATCTGTATGGCTGTTACCCATGCGTTGATCAGCTAACCACATATTTTTCAGTTCATCATAAGGTATACCGATATGGTTGGCAACATCATACATCTCATTCAGATAGGAGATCTTAACCGCGAAGAAACAATTAGCCATATATTTAGCAACTTCTGCTGCTTCCCACGTCGTCTTATATATAGGTGTGTGTTCAAATCTAGTACGATAAACCGCTTCAACTTTTGATACTGCCTCTTCATCTCCGCCAAAAATTATTCTGGCTGAGTTAATGAAGTCCAGTTTCGATGTACGCTCAGTTAAAAACTCAGGATTAAAAATAAAATCATGGTTTTTATATTTCTCAGCATACCCTCTCGTAGTACCTGGTATTATTGTACTCCTTAACACAATAATTTTTCTTTTCTTTGCTACATTCACAACACTTTCAACGGCATCGTCCATATTAGAAAGATCCTGAGTACCATCATCATTCATCGGTGTTGGTACACCAACAAATATAAAATCAGAGGAATTGACAGTGTCATCTAAAGTATCATATGTATTATCATATTTATCATAGATCTTTATGTCTGCGTGTAAAATAAAACCATGTACCAGAGCACGGCCTAAGAATCCGAATCCTATTACACCTAGTCTATTCTTTTTCATTATTCTAATCCCATCTCCTTTTTATATCCTACCATCCACTCGGGTAAGTTGATTGTTGGTTTCCATCCTAATAATTCTTTAGCTAAACTATTGTCAGCCAACGTTTCTTTTGGTTCAATCCTCGGTTCTATGTTTACCGTCGGTCCACCAACAATTTCTGCCAACTCATTCACACTATAATTAAAACCATTACCTATATTCAAAACCTCTCCTGCACCCACGTTATTACTACTTGCTGCAAATATATTTGCTCTTACAACATCTATGACAGAGGTAAAATCCCTTCTCTGTTCTCCGTCACCCACAATTGTCATCGGTTCTCCTGTCAATCTTTGCCTAACAAAGATGCCCATAACTAAACAATACGCACCCTCTAATGATTGACGCTTCCCATATACATTAAAGTACCTCAATGACACAGTAGGTAATTTATAAACCTCAGAAAATAATCTACAGTATAGCTCTCCTACATATTTCTGTAAACCATAAGGACTAATAGGATGTGCGTCCATAGTCTCAACTAACGGCATTACAGATTGATTACCATATGCAGAAGACGAAGCACTGTAAACTACTTTATCAACACCGGCTTCTTGTGATGCTTTTAATACATTCAATGTACCATTTACATTAACATCATTAAAAGTTAATGGGTCTTCTATAGATGGCTGCACCCTGGCAAGAGCTGCAAGATGAAACACGTGGTTTACTTTATCAAACAACGATCTTATTTCATCAAAATTTCTTAAGTCCAACATATAAAAATCAGCCTTTGAATTCAAATTTTCTATATTACCAGTAGCCAAATTATCTATGACTATGACCTCTTCTCCCTCATCTATTAACGCATCTACTAAATTTGATCCAATAAATCCACAACCGCCTGTTACCATTACTTTCATTTTATCCTCCTAAAATCTGCTTATATCATTAACGACGTCGTTTAGTTTATCTATCTCATCTAGTGTTTGCTCCCAAGTTTTGAAGCTAATAGCCTTATCATCAATATAAAACGTCGCTCTTGGTTTCCCATACATTATTTCACAGATATATTCTTTCATTTCATGCTTCTCTAGCCATTCCCATATCATTTCAACAGCCGTCTTTCCATTTACAAGCGGTCTTTCAGGGTTGGCTTTGCACGTGTAGATTACTAACCTTGAGTATTTTTTATACAAGTACGCAAGAGCCTCTTTAGTGCCCGGTAAAGGATCATCATAAATTGTACCGTCGTGGAAACCTTTAGAGTTCTTATGCATGACCCCGTCGAAATCTACTGCTATTGTTGAGCTTATTTCTTTTTTAATCTTTTCTAAAAAATCCTCCATTATGCCCTCCTTAAAAATTCTTTTACTTTCTCAGCGTCCTCTGGTACGTCCACCGACATAGAAAATCCTGATAAATGTACCATTTTTATTTTATAACCGAGCTCTAAAAATCTTAATAACTCTACGTCTTCCATTTGTTCCAGTCTGGTTTTTGTAGAACCGACAAAACTCTCCAATGACTCTGGTGAGAAAGCATAAACACACACCTGCCACCAGGATTTATCAAATCCTAGATTCTTATTAGTAGGTATTGCTGCCCTACTAGCATACAAAAGATAGTTATCGTAATCAAAAACTACTTTAACAATGGTAGTGCTTCTGAATGCTTCTTCTTCTTTAACCTCTGAAAAACCACAACATACACTTTTTGGATCTTTACTGTGTGCTTCAGCAATTTTTAGAATGTCCTTTGGGGGTATTATAGGCTCATCACCCTGCACATTAATTATAGTTTCATATCTCTTGCCAAGTCTCTTATACGCTTCAGCAATTCTATCTGTACCAGTCAAACAATCTTCAGAAGTCATTATGTATTGCATAAAGTTATCTTCGCAGTGCTTTCTTATTCTTTCATCATCCGTAGCTACATATATTTGATCTCTGTCAAAAGCTTTTAGACACTGAATCCATGTTCTTTTTATTAAACTGGTACCTAAGATATCAACCAGCGGCTTGCCATGGAATCTTCTGCTTTCATATCTTGCCGGGATAATAACTACTGCGTCCATATCATTACCTCTTCAAACAAATCTTTATTGAATGAATTAGATTCTTTATCCATTAGATAAAAAATAGCATTCAAAATTACTGACATGGTATAAGTACCAGACATCATTCTCTGTATATAAATTGGATGTATGTTATATTCAGCGGCCAAATAATACGGCAAAGAAGGACCCCATTCATACTGTCTTTTTAAAGGGAGAAAGTCATTCAAAACCAGTTCATATATCTCTTCCAATTCGAATTCTCCGAAACCTCTTTTATTTAATTCTCCCAACAGATACTCAGTTTCTGTATTACCCGGGCCTCTGCCCATACCTAACACAGTACCATCGATCCAGTCAACCCCTATGTCAACAGCCTCCAAACTATTATTCAATGCTTGTCCTTTGTTATTATGGCCATGGAATCCTGTGGGCCCCGACCATCCGTCATTAATAGCTTTGAATGCATAGTTTACCACGTCGTGATTCATACCGCCTAGAGAATCTGCCAGATAAAGAACATCAACTGTTCCCCACGATTCTATTTTTTTAGAAGTATTGCTTATTTCATCAAAGCTTTTATCGGCCGCTTGCATGAGGTTACAGCCTACAACGTAGCCTAACTCTTTAAACTCACCACAAACCTCTTCTGCTAGATCAGTATCTTTAAAGTGTGTTGCTGCTCTTACTATATTCATAGGAGAATCATCAGCATGTCTAAATATATCCCTTATTAAATACTTATTCATTTCACTAGTATTTACCATAACACCAAAGTATTCAAAGTCAATCGGCCCTAAACTTTTTTCTATAAACTCATCAGTTACATTTATAAACACACCGCCATTCTTTTGAGGAGGAGATCTAAATCCAATCTCAATAGCATCTATCTTTGAACTTTTCATTGCTTTTAAATACCTGTTAGCTAATGCTATACCAAATGACCAGTCATTGTAGTACCCACCATCTCTAAATGTACAATCTAGTGCTATCATAGAACCTCCGATACTTGGTTGGCGTTAAAATTTTAAAGTCTATTCCGTGATTCTCTAAACCACCTAAAGCTTTTTCAATAAGTTTATCTTTTTTGACACAGGTTTCCCAATCAGCTGTATCGGTAAATCCTTTATCATAACAGTGTTGTGATTCTTCTCCGGACTCCAGAGCTTTATGCTCATGTAATGAATAACCATCCATACCAACTATACTTATATCAGTTGCTCCCATAAGATGTACTATCATTATCGCCAGACACCCGGCTGTGCGATAATATCCATATATTTTACCGTTCTTATAGCACATCGGAATATCTTCTTTCATGTCTGTATAATTTATTAAAGTATACTCTCTAGATCCAATTACTTCATTAATAACCTTTAAAGAAATATTAGAACCAAGTAAAAGATTTGAAGGTGACCTAATATTTTTACCATAAGTTCTAAATCTTTGCGTGTTAGTCCATAAATGAAAGTCAGGAGTCCAGATAGCAGTCATGTTGTTTATACCAATTACAAAGGGTTTTGTTTTCCTAATAAAACTATATATGCTCTCTTCTTCTTCCTTTATAGTTGCTCCTGCACCTATTATAAGCGCACTCTTATCTTTTTTTGTACCAATTAAATCTTTAATTGTTCTCATTGTTTTCTCCTATTACTCTACATTGAATCTTTTCTATGTTAAGAATCAATCCACAGGCCAACCTATGGTGCCCTTCAAACAACTCAAAGCCGTTGTTATATTTATTTTTAACCAGTGGTTTATTTAAAACTATTATAGCATCATTATAACCATTCATACGTATGTTGTCAAGCAAATTTGTAAAATTATTTATTTTATTTTTTATCCATTTATCGTTTCTACCATATAGTTTTTGCATCTTATAGTATGCACTATCATCACCACTCAACAACCTATAATGTGGTGAATATAGCATATTAAGTACCTCTTCTCTAGGTCCTTTGTGTAACGACCGCCAAAACTTAAATCTATCAGGATTATATTGTGCTTTTATTTGACTGCTATCAATAATCAATTCAGTATAATTATCTGTGTCAACCTTCTTTATAAGTTTAGAAAACATCATTTATTACCAACAAATCTCCCTGAATAACTTCAGATAAACTATCAAAATAATGCATCAGACTACCCACATCTTCAAATTTATCTATTATCGTACTATGTTTTTTCTTTTCATAAACTACCAGTTCCGAAAACCCAAGCCTTTCTATATGATCCATACATCTCATAAATTCTTTCCTAAATCCAGTAGTATATTCAAAACTTATAAATTTAATTTTATGAGACAGTCCTCCTAATACACTATCTTCAAAACCCTCTACATCTATTTTTATATATATTGGCACACCGTACTTTTCTATAAGATTATCCAGTGTCGTGGTCTGTACCAATACTTCTTCCCACTCAACTGACGGGCTTAGTTTTCTCCAATTAAAATTACAGCTAGATTTATTTGGACTTGTACACCTATAAAAAACCATTTCTCCCGGCTTATCAGAAACACACACATTCTCTACAGCCAACGCTTTAGAAAAAATAGCCCCACTAGTGAGTTCGGCTTGAGGTTCTATGGCTACTACTTCTGCGCCAACAGCTATAAACTTCTCAGTAATTTTTCCTACATTCGCGCCAACATCGAATACTGTTCCACCACTTACTTTATCAAAAAGAAAATGGTAAAGTTCCTCTTTTCTGCCAATCATTTTTTTCTTCCTCTATGTTTAGTTTTTTGAAAATAATTACCTGGACCTCTTAAAATATCACAATCAAAGAAACTTATATTAATAAGATTATATTTCCACACAATATAATTAATACTTAACTGATCTCTGTGTGCCCATTTCTCTACTTGTTCCCACCACAATTCGCAATGTCTTTCAAGGTTAGGTCTATTATGCTTCCGTATTATAACACCAGTAGAAAATATACCCGTATCTCCTGGCATTCCTTCTGATCTATAAAAATCCATTTGCCGTCTTATTAATTCCGGATCTGCTTTCCCTTTAGATGAGCACTTAACCGCCTCATGATAGACACCTTCTCTTATTTTACGATCATGCATGGCCATGTCAATTTTATCATCGGCCGGTAGAAACTTCTTTATGAATACATCAAGGTTACAATTGGGGTACATCGAACCATCTATCGAAATCGAAAGATCATATTCTCCCACATGTCGATGATTTAATATCCAAATCTTTCTTGAAAATTTTGGATTGCCCAACCCTTCATCATCGGTAACAAATCTTATATCCCAACTTTTAGATTTCAACTTAGGATTATTGGTGAAACATATGTAGTCCCATCCTGGAGTAATGACTGTTGGCTCATTTAGATTATCATAATCTCCCATTATAGTAAGAAAAACACATTTCTTCATGATTAATCACCTATCTTAAACAGGTGCCTCTTACCACCGCGTTTAGAATTATCAATATGAACAACCTTCTTTCCTCCTAATCTCTCCAAATATTTTTGAATATCTTTCTTAGATTTTAGATCTTTAACCAAATACATACCCGAACTCTCCGCATGAGCTGTCTGAAAAAACATTTCTTTAGAGTGTTTAATCAAATTAGATATAATTACATCAGCCCCTTTGCCTAATTGTTTTACCATCCACATGTGGATGTTCATACATATTACTAGGTCTACATCAGGAAACTCAGTTGTTTCTTTGGCCGCTGCATTTAGTGTAAGCTCATCCAAACAAAAAACATCTTTTGCTGTTTTTAAAAAAGAAAGCATAATAGGATCAGCTTCATATCCTACAACTTTTTTCATCTTATACATTCGCATAAGATTAAATATGTAATGGCCCGCAGCACATCCAACGTCTATGACTGACTCTACTGGCCGTTCTATGTTTCTAAATATGTTTTGAAATTCGTAACTTATGTCTTTATGATATAAATTGTCCTTGTAATAATGAATATCTATAGGATGATACGTTTTTCCAACATGCTTAGCAGAGCCATCGTAGTATACTTCTCCTAAATGACACAGTATGTCTTTTTTAGTTTTTTCTACCTGTTCACTTACCTTTCTTTCTATACCGGCTATTTGTTTTTTGATCGTAGCAAACGCTCTCGCGTCTTCCTTATACACACCATTAATACCACGCACAAAATCGACATTGATACCATCTGTTGAAGACCAGTAGAAGTCTATCAGTTTCAATACTTTTTCTTTCTCGCAAAAAAGTAAATTTCCTGGATTAATATCTTTATGTGTAATCTTTCTATCTTTTAAAATGCTTTCTATTTCATCAAACTGTCTAAAAATCTCAGACAGAGAACAAGAAAACAATAACCTTCTAACATTATTTTCAGAAATTCTTTTTGTGTTTCCCAAACTAAAATTATATCTTTTCATAACATAAGATGTTTCAGCTACTTCTATAATCTCAGGGGCATAGACATTATTAACAGCAAATTTGTTCAAGCAGTGCATTTCATTTCTAACTGACGAGAACTTATTCTTTGGGTGAACCAATAAATAGTTTTTTTCCACCGTAGATTTTTTAAAAACTAAATTAGATTGGTGTGTTTCACAACTATATTCTTCATGTACCATTAATTAATCCTTCCTTTTACTTTTTTATCCCTACAAATCTTATGTCTTTTTCCATATCTTTTAAACTAAACTCGCTAAATATTTCTTCAAAATTCAAAGCATCCCTGATGTCTTCTACTTTCAAATTCCTATAATAATTCGCCCATTCTTTATTATTTATCATCGTTGTTCCAGAAGCCCACGGAGTTCTTTCTGCTGTTCCGTGTTTCTTATGACTAGAAGAAGCAGAAAAAAACATTAGGCCTGATTGTTTTAGTAATTCAACCATTTTTTTTAATGTAAGTTCAAAATACATATCGTGTTCAAAAGTATTTGTAGACAAAATCACATCAAATTGTTTGTTGGTGTTAAATTCATGCGCAATAGAAACAACATCGACATTAGGACCTTCGGCCACATCCAAACCTACATAATGGCAGTTTTCAAACAATCCTTTATTATTTCCATTTATATCTAAAGAACCAATGTCCAAAACACTTTTATTTACAAAATACTGAAAATACTCTTTCTTAATTTTTAAACACCACTTTATCTGTGTTTTATGAGCCATTTTATTTGTCTCCTTATAGTTTTTTAATATATAAATCAATTCTACTTTTCCATGCGTTGCCTCGTTTTGAATTTAAAGCTTCCCCACTGCTAGCATGTTTATGACTAGCAAATAATTTACCATTATAATGCCACTCACTCATATGCTTGGGTTTTTTCTGACATAATTTTTTCTGTTGTTCATCTTCAAAATGTAATTGAATATCTTCGGATACTATACATACAGCAGGCATTGCCTTAGAAGTAAGGCCGGCCTCTTTAAATACACGAGGAACATTCCATCCTGTATCACAATGCACCCATTGTCCTGGTTTCATATTATAATAACTAGCTTCTTTTTCATCTAATATATAACTATAAACATACCGCTTCTTTTTTCCAGGCCTAGGTTTCCTAAGTTTAGGACGAAAATCTAATTCTATTTTATCTAATATACTAGATCTAAAAGTAAATAGATAAACTGAAGGAAAATTTCTGTATTTTTTTAATCTATTCCCAAACGCTCCTCCAAAACAATCATATTTATTCAATTCATTAATTATTACTTGATCCCAGTTTTTATATAAAATTGCCATATCCGCATCAATAAATATAACATATTCACTTTCTATATGGTTTTGGGCCATCTTTAAAGCTTTAGCGTGATTCATAGAAACTTGGCCGGCATCTTCTGACTTACCTACTAATTTATATCCATCAGGTATTCTATCACATCCCACTGAGTCAACACATTTCCAATCTATTTCATGCTTGCCGCTCATAAATTTTTCACAGGTATACTTTAAAAATTCAGCATAGTCGGCTGAATTCGGACCTAAGAATGTGAAAAAATCTATTTTCATCTTCTATTTCTCCTTTTTAATATATAATTCAATTCTTTTTTTCCAAGCTAGTCCCCATCCAGTATCTATGGGATGGTTTCTACTAGCTTGTTTGTGTGTGGTAAATAGTTTACCATTATAGTGCCATTCACACATATGTGAGGGTTTCTCAAAACAAAATTGTTTATGCTTTGCGTCTTCAAACGGAAGCTGACTTTTTTTAGACGTCATGAGAACCATAGGCATAGAGTTACTAGTAAGGCCTGCTCCTTTGATAATGAGTGGAAGCTTCCAACCAGTATCACATTTAATTATATCACCTACCTTCTTACCGAAAAACTCTGCTTCTTGCGTATCTTTTATAACATATCTAGAAGGGGACTCTACGCCTTTTTTAAGCTTAGGCCTGAAATCTAATGTTACCTTATCTAATATATCAGCTCTGAAAGCAAACATATAAACAGTAGGAAAATTCTCATATTTTAATTTATGCCCATAACTAACACCAAAACAATCATAATTGTCTAATTCATTGACAATAATGTCATCCCAGTCCTTATGTAAAATAGCCATGTCAGCATCAATAAATACTACATAGTCATGCTCTACATATTCTTGCGCTTTATTTATACCAATAGCGTGAGTCATAG
>SDBT01017437.1_pt1 | contig 11344 bp, 7 predicted proteins | sample 2277101 | NCBI WGS metagenome assembly SDBT01 (sample SAMN10404973, study PRJNA504765) | marine sediment metagenome | isolation source: marine sediment core GS10_PC15, 103 cmbsf | place: Arctic Ocean: Southern Knipovich Ridge | collected 2010 | reverse complement strand
AAAACTGAAATTGATTTGGGAAACGATAAAATTTTTAAGATTGAGGCGAAAAACTGTAGTGCACGGAATAAATACATACAAAGCGCAAAATTAAACGGGAAAAAATTGGATAGGCCTTTTTTTTCACACAGTGATATAATAGATGGGGGAATTTTGATTCTGACTATGGGACCCCGTCCTAATTTTGAATGGGGAAAAAATACTTAACCTGGCCAATTCATCTAACGCAGAGACCGCAGAGATTTTTTTCTGCTTTCTGCTTTCCGCTCTCTGCTTTCTTTAATCTTTTTGTTTGCAGCCAAAAGCTGTGCTATAATTTAATCAGGTTAAAAAAGATTAGTACTAAGATTAGGTGAGTGCGCTCATCAACTCGTCCATATTAATTGTTGCTACTCCGCAGGATGAATCGGAAATGGCAAAAGGTAATACCAGTTCATTATTATTAATTAAACCACCGCATGAATATACCACATTTGGAACATATCCTTCCCGTTCTGTTGGTTGCGGTGCAAGAATCGGCTCAGGTAATTGGGCGATAATTTTTAATGGATTCTTTAAATCCAATAGTTCTGCACCAATACAATAAGTGCGCATAGGACCGACACCATGAGTTAAAAGAAGCCAGCCATCGCTTGTCTCAATCGGTGAGCCGCAATTTCCTATCTGAAAAAACTCCCACGGATGTTTGGGTCTTTGAAATAATTTAGCTTTATTCCAAAAATCGATATGGTCTGATTTCATCAGGTACATATTTTCGCCGTCGATACGAGAGATCATGGTATATTTGCCATCAATTTTACGCGGAAACAAAGCCATCCCTTTATTTTTTACTGCCGCCCCGGCCATGGCACAAAAATTAAAGAACAGAAAATCCTTTGTTTTTAGCATCATCGGTAATATTTCAAAGCCGTTGAATGCCGTATAGGTTGCATAATAATCTACTTCTCCATTATCCTCCTGAAAGCGTACAAATCGTGCATCCTCCAAACCCTTGATCGCCTCTTTAGACACAGGGAATAGTACACGTTCCGAGATATGTGATTCAGGACGGAAATATCGCTCATGATGTGACCGGGCAAGAAAATAGATCATCTTGATCGTATCATTGAAGGTATGATCTTGAAGAGAGGTGCTTTTTACAGATTCGATTCTATCTTGAAGTTTCTCAAATGAAAATTTTGTCGGTAACCTTAAAAAAATATTTCTCGTGATATCATTTTCCATCTTCAATTGTTTTGTTTTTTTTAGAAAGAATTTTTTTTCATACACCGCTTTCATCACAATCTCGGGTGTTTCAAATCGATGATAGGCTCTGTCTAAATACATATTATTATATTTATCCAGTTTCCCGCTTCTAAATTCAATAGATGAAACATGCCCTTCCCCGGTTGCTCTGAAACTAAGAATAAATCTCAATTCTCCCTTTTTTTTATTATTCTGATCGGGGTGAACGACTATAGAAGGATTAAAAAAACCAGCGGCCTCAATAGAATATTCGTGAGTGAAATAGGAACCGATCAGAAGTTTTTTAGTCTCGGAAATCTGCTTAGGATCTGTGATGAACATTGCAATATTCTGATAATTTCTTTTAAAAACTTTTTTTAAATTTCTATGTCGGTGTTCAAAACTGGACAGAATTTCTTCCATAAGATTCAAAACACGGTCATCTGAAAGCTTTAAAACACGATTTATAATATTTTTTGCTCTTTTTTCATTACCAGGATAATAAAATTTGTTGATAACACGAGATGGATTAGCTGAAAATTTTGTTTCCCTTCTATTAACCGCGATATTTTTCATGGACTTTTTCCTATACTTTATTCTGGTACCTGGATTATTAGGATTACTATTTGAGTGACATTAATTTGCATTAATAATGTTTTCTATCTCTTTTGATGGTTCTTTTGCCAATACTTGATCCCCAAATAATTTATACATGGTGAAAAGAGAAATTAGCCAGGCTAAAGTTGATTCAGCGCCTTCATTTGCATTGGTGCCCTGAGAATGGAGGCCATCTTTACAACCACCTGTCTGATAATTATATAATTGAGCACCAAGATCATTTTGGCCTAAAAACCAGCTAAAACACTTCATGGCAGAGTTAATCCATTTTTTATCCCCAGTGAATTTAAATACTGATGAACATGCAAGGATAAGATTCATTATTTCAATGGGTTGCTGATCAAATTTTGATCGCTCCTCGTTGAATGCATACCAATTTTGATTACCAATAATGGAAATATGTCCTTCTGAAGTAAGCTGTTTATCAAGTAACCATTCTAAAGACGATACACCTGCATTAAACATATCAATCCTTGACAATCTCTGTCCGGCAATGATTAAGCCATGAGACAGACTTGCATTGGCATAGGTTAATTTATCTTCGAACCATGGCCAATCTTTTTTAAAACTATCTTTGTAAAGCGTGTATAGTTTTTCAGCAATAGTCTCATGAATTTTTTTGACTCTGGCGTCACCTCCAAAAATTTTTAGGTAATGTGACATACCGAAAATAGCAAAACTCCATGCCCTGGGTGCGGTAAAATTTTCTATAGAAGCTATCGCATCACTAAACAATCGTGTTGCCATGTCTCTGATCGGTTTAGTAGGGGCATGGATAACCGCTGCGCCCAATCCCCATAATGCTCTGCTATGAGAATCTTCGCTCCCGGTTTCTTCTAACCATGCCCGATCGTATGACATAAAATTTCTAAAGCGACCAAGCTCCTGATTAAATGCATGATAAATAAACGCCAGATATATATTGATAGGTCTCATGATTTGTTCATCTTTGCGTAAGTTATAGTACATACAAGAAGCAATCAGCGCTCTGGCATTATCATCTATACAATAACCATGATCACGATTGGCAATGGTATAAAATGAATGTTGTAACATACCTGTGTCGTCAGTAAGGATCTGGAAATGGCGCAGATTAATGCGTGGTAATTCATCGATAATTCTGGACCCCGGGTCGCTCTCCGGGAGTGCAACGGGATAAGCCGGCCTGTTCTTATAAACCTCTACCACAAGTCTGAGGTAACGTTCAGCCACTTCCTTCCAGACCATCGTGCGTCCGTACAAATAGGCGTTTTTCCGGATGAGGTTCCTTTTTCGGTCAGAAGATAATAAGTCATTAATTTCTTTAGCAAGACTGTCCGAGTCATGAAAGGGTACTAACCGGCCTCTTCCATTTGCCAGGAGTTCTTCTGCGTAGAGATAAGATGTCGACACAACCGCATTACCCGCCCCAACCGCATAGGCCAGCGTACCTGATGTGATTTGCTCTTTTAAAAGATAGGGTGTCACATATATGTCTGTTGAAATAAGGTATTCGGTCAATGTTTCAAGGCTAACAAATTTGTTATGGAATTGTACATTATCTTCAATACCAAATTTTTTGACTTTTCTTTGTAAAAAATGACGGTACTCCTCACCATGGGTTCTCAATAATCCGGGATGTGTAGCACCTGCAATGATGTATATTGCATCATTATGTTTGTCGATGATTTTTGGCAAAGCTTCAATCATAAACTCAATGCCCTTACCAGGACTGATCAGCCCAAAGGTAAAAATAACTTTTTTATCTTCTAAACCGAATTTATCCTTATAAAAAATAGGATCCACAAATGGTACATCAGGAATACCATGAGGAATCATTGCGATCATTGAGTCTGGAATATTATAAATATCAATCAATATCTCTTTTGCTTTATGTGCCATAACGACAATTTTTTGAGAATAATTAGCCAACTCCTGAATAATCGTCAATTGATCATCTGAAGGATTAGGTAATACGGTATGAAGAGTCGTAATGATCGGAATTTTCAGATTCTTTAGCATTTGAATAACATGAGAACCATCTTTTCCACCAAAAATACCATATTCATGTTGTAAGATTACCATATCAATTTGATTTAAATTTAAAAAATCCGCCGCATTTATATAATCTCTTATCACATTCTCCCTGATCTGAAACTTAACCCGCTCCGGATAATCATATCCCTCTGGAATGTCATCCATAGCAATTGTAATAACACTCTCAGGATTGGGCAATTTTTGAGCTAATGCCTCACAAAGATCGCTTGTAAAACTAGCAATCCCGCACTTTCTGGGAACATAATTCCCGATGACTGCGATGGCTTTTGGAAAATTTAATAATCCCATTTCTTCTCCCAACCTCTTATTTCATTCCCGGCCCTTATAGAGGGGGACGTGATGAATTTATACATAAATCGATTAATTCTTTAATATTTGCTGTACCGGCACACATTACGGAGTCAGCACCACCCCAGTATATCTTTAAGGTACCGTCCTCTTCGGGTATGGTTCCGCAAGTAAAAACGACATTATGAACATAACCGCTTATCTCCCAGGGATCTTCAGGCTGTAAAATCCAATTATCCGATACCCCGATAAGCTGAGAAGGATCTTCAAGATCGTGAAGAGCCGCACCCAATCGATAAACGGCTCCATCCATTGTTGTAAATACGCCATGAAATATATGAAGCCATCCTTGCTCGGTTTTAACAGGTGGACTACCCGGACCAATTTTACTTTCATCCCAATGATACTGGACCGGTTTGATGATAGCCTTAGAGTTACCCCAATGAATTAAATCATCCGAATATGATATCCAGATTGACAAGGGCATGATTTGCGTATGGGGACGATCCAGTCTAACATATTTCCCGGATATCTTTTCCGGAAAAAGGACAAGATTTCGCATGTCAGACTGACTAATCAGGGCAATTCGCTCAAAAGAATCAAAATCGTCGGTTCGCGCCAGCATGATACGTACACCATATCGGGAATAAGCACTATATGTTAGATAATAAGTGTTTTCGAGCGGGTTGATACGTAAATCTTCAACACCAAATTCCTCATACTCGGCAAATACCCCCGAAGAGGCTGGTTCAATAAATGGTTTTGGATGGACTTCAAAATGAAAACCGTCTGCACTTTCAGCTTTTCCTATAATCGATCGGCCATTGTATTGATGCGATCGAAACAACATAATATATTTCTGATTGTACTTTACAACCCCGGCATTATGCACCGTAGAAACAGGATAGGGAACATCCTTTTTGGTTAGAATAGGGTTATTGTTATAACGATTAATGATTGAGATACACATTTTGGCCTCTATAAGTTATGCTATTGTAGCCGAAAACTTTGTTTTTTTAGCAAAAATTTGTTGTCGTAGGAATCTTCCATCTTGCAGATTAAATCCGACAAGAAGGAAGATCCTTACAGGATGACAGAATAGAAAATACCATTTGATTGCAGCATCGCTGCGGTATGAATAAATCAGGATAATTATTTCCCATTTATTAAGAATAGTTAAGTCTAAATAATAGGTATCATCTATAAATTATAAATCATTAAGAATCTTTTTATATACTTTAATGTAATCGTGGGCCATTCTATGAGCTGAAAAGCGTTGTTCGGCATCTTTTCTACAAAACAGTCGATCAATATTAGAAATATTGTCAACTGCAGATATGGCTTCTTCTAAGGTAGTTACAAGAAACCCATTTTTCATATCAATGATAATTTCAGACATACTGCCTTTATTGAAAGCAATTACTGGTGTACCACAGGCAAATGATTCAATTACGGATAAACCGAATGGTTCCTCGAAATTAATTGGATGCAAAAGGGCGGAAGCATTTCCCAATAATCTATCACGCTTTTTTGGATCGGCGCTGCCGATATAGCAGATGTCATCATCATTTATAAAGGGCTTAATCTTCTCCTCATAATAACTTTTATCTTGAATGATTCCTGCCATGATGAGTTTTTTTTTAGATTTTTTAGCGATTTGAATTGCCTCGAAGGCACCTTTGTCAGCGTGAAATCGTCCAAAAAATAGTAAATAGTCTTCCGGAGCAGGATTATATGTAAAACTTTCCAAATCTATACCATGATGGATCGTAGCAATATAATCTAAATCAGGATCGCGATCGGCATCACTAATGGCAATATAATAGGAAGATTGATTATATTTTTTGTAAACAGGTAAAATTTTTGGTGAAGAGAAACCATGAATGGTTGTAACCAATGGCGTTTTTACTAATTTACTATAACTGAGTGGTAAAAAATCGAAATGATTATGAATCAAATCAAATTTATCAGCCTGTTCGAATATGTCAGATATATGAAGACATTCCCAAACTTTTGGTAAAATGTCCGGATCTTCTTCATATCCCACCGGACAAATGGAGTGCAATTTAGCTTTTGTTATAGAGTCAGCCGTAGCAAATAGGGTAACATTAACGCCAGTATTACACAATTCCTCAGTTAAAAGAGAGACTATCTGTTCCCAGGGCCCATAATGATGGGGTGGTGTACGCCAGGCTATTGGTGAAATCATGCCTATATGCATGTTATTGCCTTTATTTATATGCGTTTATCAAGATGCCAAATATTTGAGAAACGTCTAAAGTAAGTTTATTTTTGTACTAAGTGATTTCTATATTGTCTAGTTTTAATTGCAGGACATTAAATAAGTGTATTTTTTACAGAAATTATTCATACCGCAGCGATGCTGCAATCAACTGGCAACATCTACTTGTCATCCCGTAGGGATCTTCCTTCGTGTAGATACTAATTCGACAAGCAGGAAGATTCATTCTGAATGACATCAAAACTTTGCTATAACAACAAAGTTTTTAGCTATAATAACATATTCTTAAAGATATAAATGAAATGAGATACTTCCAATGGTTTTTTTCATTTACCCTGCTCTGCGATATTGGATTAAGAATTATAGCTACTAATTCAAATAAAATCAAATATTCACCTAGTTAAAATTACTTGAAGGATATGGGTTTACTGAAACTTCCCGGGAATTGCTTTCAACTGACGACTATGAAGAATTGCTTATCAAAATAAACTATTTTTGATAATTCAATCAGAAATTGATAATTTAATAGGAAATTTTGTCTGTTATGAACGAAAAAAAATCTCTTTAGTTTCCAGACCATTCTATGAAGAAAGGATGAACTGACACCAATCTTGAAAAATAGAAAACGTGTAGTGGAAGATAACATTCAAATATTAACATAGAAAAAAATAAAACTCCCTTGATTTACACTTTCAAAAATTTTTTGGTGCAGATAGTAAGCACGATAGTCTTGATCAGCCTTTTGACTTGCCAGCAAGAGCAAAAATGTAAAAAAGATATTTTAGCCCGGGTTGGAGAAAGGGAGATAACAACAGAAGAATTTCGACTGTTTTATGAACTAGATCCCAATTTTGGTATTGATTCAACAGGTCTGGATGCTTTAAAAGATCAAATAAACAAATATATCGATCGGTATTTGTCCCTGGAAAAAGCAGAATTGGAGGGATTGTGGAATGATTCTGTCTATCGCAAAGCGCTCAACTGGGAAAAAAAACAGGCGAAACTCAGACAACTCTACCGGGATATAATTGAAAAATCAGTTAGAATTACTGAAGATGAAATTAGAATTGAATATGTAAAACAGACGGTACAAGTTAATGTACGACATTTGTTCAGTAAAAATCAGGAACAAATACAGGAATGGTATCGCCAGTTAAAGCAGGAAAGAACATTTGAAGATATTGCTCAGGAGGCTTTTTATGATTCTGCCCTGGCAAACAATGGTGGAAATCTGGGTTGGTCTCTGCTTAGTGATTTCGATTTAACATTAGCAAACCAAATATCCGTGATGGAAGTAAATAATATTAGCAAGCCGGTGTTATCCCGATGGGGCTACCATATCATTCAATTGCTTGATCGACGGGATCAGGTGATTATAGATGAGTACAATTTCAATCAAAAAAAAGAAAGTATCAGAAAAAAATTAAACCAGAAAAAAAGTAGAGAAAACTCAGTAGAATATATTAAAAACTATATCGGGGAAATAAATCCGCAGTTAAATCCAAGCACATTCAGGTATTTACTTTATTGTTTGGTATCACCTGCTGAAAGAGAAAAAAAGACATACTCATTTAAAATCACAATTACAGATTTTCTTGTTAATAAAGCTGAAACAGAGTTGGTCCATTATTTAGAAAATCCTTTAATTGAATATTACGGCGGTCAAATTTCATTAGCTGACTATTTGCTCGCTCTGCAGGATATCCCACTAGGAAACCGGCCTCGTTTTAATAGTGCAAGACAATTTTCTAATCAAATTGGTATCTGGATACGTGATGAACTTTTAATTAAAAAAGCTGATGAGCATAACCTTGAAACCAATAGAACTATTTTGAGGGAAATTAGCGATTTCCAGGCGGAACATAGTTATTACCATTATATTACTATAGAAAAAGAAAACCTGATAGTTCCAGAATCAATCAAACTGTATTTTCTATCTAAAGACAGAAGAAAACTGGCGGCGGAGCATCGCAAATTTTCACATTTTCATGGTCTTGAAGAATGGCGATGGTGGCAGGCAGAAAAAAGAGTTCATAAAAAATTAAGATTAGATAATTCACCAATATGGATTAACTATAAAAAACTCGAAAATGAGAATAATACGATTGATTGGAATAACCGAATTAGAATGTTTATGCTTCGAAATCCTTCATAAATACATACTCTTATTAGACTCTTGCACCAATATGAGTATAGAATAAATTTGACAGGATTTGAAGAGTTAATAAAAAATATTATGACGAATATAAAAAATCTGATTATTACTTTTGCTGAGTTAAGGACATAATCAGATACTACATCATCTCTCTATGGTTTTATTTGCGATATCAACCAGGAGGTTAATAAATGGCAGAAGTCCGGTTAGAAAACGTCTCGAAAATTTTTAATAAGAGGATCAAAGCGGTAGATGAAGTCAGTCTTATAATTCATGATAAAGAATTTATGGTTTTAGTTGGACCTTCCGGATGTGGAAAATCTACAACCCTTAGAATGGTTGCTGGATTAGAGGAAATATCTGCCGGAAAAATTTTTATTGATAATGATCTCGTGAACGACATACCACCTAAAGACCGGGACATCGCTATGGTATTTCAAAACTATGCCCTTTATCCCCATATGACGGTCTTCGAGAATATGGCTTTTGGATTGAAACTGAGGAAATTTCGTAAAGAAGAAATTAACAGTCGGGTGGAAGAAGCAGGTGATATTCTTGGTCTTCAAGATCTATTAGATCGTCGTCCAAAAGAACTTTCAGGCGGTCAGAGACAAAGAGTTGCGGTGGGTCGAGCTATTGTGAGAAAACCAAAGGTGTTTTTGTTTGATGAACCTCTTTCAAATCTGGATGCAAAATTACGGGTACAGATGCGCATTGAGATTAGCAAACTCCATCAAAAACTTGGAGCAACGATGATCTATGTTACCCATGACCAGGTTGAAGCGATGACTATGGGCGACCGTATCACGGTTATGAAAGATGGTATCGTCCATCAGGTTGAATCGCCGGTAGATCTATACGCAAAGCCGGTTAATAAATTTGTTGCAGGATTTATCGGAAGCCCGGCAATGAATTTTTTTAGTGGAGAATTGGTTGAGAATGGAACGACAATGTTTAAGAATAAATCCTTCGAAATTCAAATTTTCGGGCAATTATTAAAAAACCTGAAAAAGGAAAGAGGTGAAAAAATTGTACTGGGAGTGAGACCGGAGGATTTTTCAATGCAGCCATCTGAGAAAGAAGAATACAATTCAATTAAAGCGCTGGTTGAAGTAATCGAGCCGATGGGCAGCGAGAATTTTTTATATTTACGGACAGATGATCAAAATTTTATTATCAGAACGGCTCCATCCACAAATGTAAAACTCAACGATCAGATAGAATTATATATTAATCTTGAAAACATTCATCTGTTTGATGAAAAATCATCGGAGGCATTAATTGGTTAAAACGATAATTTGATTATCTGCTCATTGCCACCGGGAATTTTATCAATCGTTTTTATTTCTAAAAAATCATATAATTAAAAAAAAATGCTTGACAACATTCCGCGCATTCTTTATATTGATCTACAAGTTAAACGTTTAACTTAAATCCCCTATAAATGACAATAACAATTAAAGATGTTGCCAAAAAGGCAAATGTTTCAATTGCCACTGTCTCTCTTGCTCTTCATGATAATGTTCGCATATCCTCAGGTACAAAGAAGAAAGTGATGAAAGTGGTTGATGAGCTGAATTACAGGCCTTCCCGTATTGCCCGTGGTCTGGTTCTGCAGCAAACACAAAACATTGGATTTTTACTGACCAATGATCACTTTTTACGCACTGAACCCTTTTATACCCATATATTTTTAGGCTCGGAATTTGAAGCCCGGGATCATAATTTTTATGTCCTGTTAAATACGATCCCGGATAAATTTAAGGAATGTGATCACCTGCCACGTTTTATTCTCGAAAAGAATGTTGACGGTGTCATTATCGCCGGTAAAGTACCGGCGGAAATTTTGACTTGCATTGAAGCAAATAAGATGCCGGTGGTGTTTGTTGACTATTATCCACCTTCCGGTGAGTATTCTGCCGTGCTGATTGATAATGTGCAGGGCGGGGAAAAGGCGACAGAGCACCTGATTCAGCAAGGGCATCGGGAAATCGGATTTATCGGTGGAGATATGGCGCATCCAAGCATTCGGGATCGTTTACAGGGGTACAAAATAGCCCTGGATAAGTTCAGGATACCGTTCAATATGAAATATGTGGTAACCAGAGAAAGCAATACGGATAGAAAGTGTGGTTACCATGCCGCAGAAATTCTTCTGGAGAAAAATAATTCGTTAACCGCTATTTTTGCCTGTAATGATGCTATGGCTTTGGGAGCAATGCAATATATCAAAGAAACCGGGAAAAGAATTCCAAAAGATATATCAATAATAGGTTTTGATGATGTGGTAGAGGATTGGAGCAGTGACCCGCCATTAAGTTCCGTCCGGGTACCAAAAGTTGAAATGGGAATCGAGAGTGTACGCCTTTTAATGGACTACCTATCAAGTAAAAGACCAAAAAAAGTTTTGATTCCTGTCGAGTTAATCTCAAGGAATTCAGTTTTAAATATTAATGGAAAAAATTAAGTTAAACGTTTTAGCATTTTTGTATATTATTATTCATTGATGTTTAATTAAATGAAAGGTTAAACCCATTAACTAATTTAAGGAGGATTTATGATGAAGATTTACTGGCGTTTAGTTTTTAGCCTGGTGCTCACACTTATTCTGGTGGGTACATTGTTGGCTCAGAATACAAATCTTCTGACCAACCCGGGTGTTGAGATTCGCGAGCCTAATTTCTGGGCAACCGTAAATGACGGTTTAGGCGGTGCGGAATGTATCTGGGCATCGGATACGGCTTTAGCAGGGACGAACCCGTATTCATTTAAGGTTATTA
>SDBT01017436.1_pt1 | contig 11344 bp, 10 predicted proteins | sample 2277101 | NCBI WGS metagenome assembly SDBT01 (sample SAMN10404973, study PRJNA504765) | marine sediment metagenome | isolation source: marine sediment core GS10_PC15, 103 cmbsf | place: Arctic Ocean: Southern Knipovich Ridge | collected 2010 | reverse complement strand
GTACTAATCGCCAGAATTGCTGGTACTGAATCAACCGCAAATAAGATGTCTGCAATCTCAATAAACACTAGTACTAAAAACATTGGAGTAGCCATAAGTTGGCCGTTTTGGCGAGTAAAAAATTTTTGGCCATGGAAGTCATCGGTTACTGGAATCCATTGCCGGATCTTAGCAAGTATGGGATTAGTTGTTATGTCTTCCCCAGGAATATGGTGCATAGCAGTACGCACAGCCGTATAAATTAAAAAAGCTCCAAAGACATAAATTACCCAGTGGAAATGGAAAATCAAACTTGTCCCTAAACCGATCATTATTCCGCGCATTAAAAGTGCTCCCAAAATCCCCCAATATAAAATGCGATGTTGATAAATTGGCGGAATAGAGAACGCAGTAAATATCAGAACAAATACAAAGATATTATCTAGGCTTAACGATTTCTCAATTAGGTAAGCGGTAAGAAATTCAAGGCTAGCACTCCCACCTTCCAAGCGATACACTAACCCAGTAAATGATAAAGCACACACGATCCAGAACAAGCTCCAAACCAAAGATTCACGTGTGCGCACCACGTGAGCCTTACGATGAAATACCCCAAGATCTAAAGCAAGCATCCCAAGAATGGAGATAATAAATGCTACCCACGGCCAAAGTGATGAGTTTATCAAAAGTTCACCTCACTATTTAGTACGATTATGTCAGCATTCCAACTGTAATCCAAGCTCTTGTTGCCTTAATATGATGATCTGGTCTATAATTAGTAGTTTGAAAGGTAGTGCTTTTACGCCTAGTTATGAATAAGCTGTTAGGGTTAATCTGTGATGCTATGAGAGATGCAAAAGATAATTTGTCAACTACTAAAAACAAGACCATAAGCCGGAAGCGTGATGAATTTTATGCCGCCGTTGACCTTGGTAGCAATACTTGTCGCATTCTAGTTGCTCGTATACAAGGTGCAACCTACGAAGTAGTTGACTCCTATTCCAAGGTAATTCGTCTGGGACTAGGAGTACGCCGTAGCGGAATGCTCGCCCAAGCTACAATGGATCGTGCGCTTGCTGCTCTTAAAAACTGTGCCAAAAAAATCAGCAAATATAACGTAGTTAAGATAAGGGGAGTGGCCACTGAGGCCTGTCGCCAAGCAAGTAACCGAGATGTCCTACTAGAACGCATTGCCCAAGAAACTGGACTACATCTAGAAGTTATCCCGGAATTTGAAGAAGCACGCCTAGCTTTGTTGGGATGTACAGGTCTAGTTGATCCAAGCATACCTTATATCCTTGCCTTTGATATCGGGGGCTGCAGTACTGAAGTGATGTGGGCGCGGGTAAATCCTGATTTATCTATGGAAGTAATTGATTGGTTGTCCATACCTCTTGGGGTCGTGAGTATTAATGAAGAATGCGGAGGTGACACCAACCCTTTTTATGAGGATATTCGCACTCGTATCAGCCATGAAGTTGGCAATTTACTAAATAATAACAATATTGTAAGTGGTATCGAAGACAATCAGGTACAAGTAATCGGCAGCTCTGGCACTACTACAACCGTTTCTGCTATTCACTTAGGACTGTCTTCATATGAACGTAAGTTAGTGGATGGGCTATATTTGTCCTTAGAATCAATTCAAAAGATTGGAAAAATGCTACGCAAAATGTCCCCACGTGAACGAGCAGAACACCCATGTATTGGGCTTGCCAGATGCGACCTAGTGCTTGGAGGAGTGGCAATTTTAGAAGGCATATGTGACGCCGGTCCTATAAAAAAGCTCCGAGTGGCTGATCGTGGATTACGAGATGGCATCCTGACAGATATGCTGATCCAACAACAAGCACTACTGAAAAAATCTGAAAAACATTCAACCGCTGCATGATGAATATGAATACTAAAACTACAACCACTATAAATGGGCGCCCTCTAACTGTGCGTTTACAAAACTCTAGAGGACGCAAGGTCTCTTCACAAAGATGGCTCCAGCGCCACCTTAATGACCCTTACGTATCTCAGGCAAAGCAACTTGGCTACCGCTCCCGTGCGGCTTTAAAACTTACAGAGATTAATCATAAATATAATTTCCTTACTGCAGGCAAGCGGGTAATTGACTTAGGAGCAGCTCCAGGAGGTTGGACACAAGTTGTAGTGGGAAAAGTTGGCCCCAAAGGACAAGTAATCGCTGTTGACTTAGTGCAGATTGACCCTATTGCTGGCGCCACTATGCTTTGCTTAGATTTTTTAGCTCCAAAAGCTCCCGATCAAATTAAAGCTGAACTTAATGGTGAAAAAGCTGATGTTATTTTAAGTGACATGGCTCCATCTACAAGCGGCCACAGACAAACTGATCACTTGCGCATTATGGCTCTGGCTGAAGGGGCCTTTGACTTTGCACTTGAAACCCTAGCTAAGGATGGCGTATTAATCACTAAAATCCTCCAAGGCGGTACTGAAAAGGCATTCATCAATCAATTAAAACAGTGTTTTAAAAAAGTAAAATTGGTAAAACCACAGTCTAGCCACAAAGATTCTGCTGAAATATATATCCTAGCTCAAGGGTTTCAGAATCAATCTGGTCGAATGGTTTTACAATAAAATTGATTAAACAGAAATAAAATCAAATTATTTGTTGCATTTATGATTCAGAGTGTATATATGTAACTGGAATTAGTAATGAATTTAATTTTGGTGAAAGTTATGAATAGATTTTTTATAGTTTTGTTGAGTTCGGTATCAGCTGTCACGATAGCTTCGACCTCAGTGGTTGCAGAGTTTTCTGTACCAGATGATTCTGTCGAGCGTAGTGTTTCCAGCCCGGTTTATCAAAAAGCAATTAACCTAAATGGCTCCGATATAGATACGATTGGTTCTTTTGCGCAGGGTGTTTATAATACCAAAAGACCCACCTTCTTAAAGAATTTAAAAGCACAAGGCTATGAAGTCGATACGTTCAGTGGAAAATCAGGTTTTAATGCTGCCGATGAGTCCGGCATAATTGCATTCCTTGATAAAAAAGTTGTCGTAGCATTTCATGGTACTGAGTCCACGAACGATTGGATATCAAATTTGCGAGCTGGAATGGTTCCTGGCCAACAAATTGGTTACAGTGGCAACGTCCATGCTGGTTTCTTGAGTGACTACTTGTCTGTTCAAGCAGAAATTAAAAGAAAAATCCTAGAATATGCTGAAGCAAACAATATGTCTGCTTCAGATTTAGAGATTACCTTTACTGGCCATAGCAAAGGTGGTGCAGCTGCAACGGTGGCTGCTGCTGACTTCATCCAGGATGAAGACCTTGGCCTTGGTGGTAGAAAATCTGTACAAAATGAGGTTGATGATGGCTTTCTAACTATTGAAACCACAGATGCGAGCAACCGTGGCAATAAAGTGAAACTTGTTACCTTTGCTTCTCCACGGGTTTTTGATCTAGATTTTGCGCAACAAATGAATGACGACTTGGGTAAGGGAAACCATATACGCTTTGGGGTTTATAGTGATGTAGTCCCTGCAGTGCCATTTGGGTGGGCCCAAGGTTATAAACATACTGGTACTTACATACCGATGTCACCATTGCAACATTTGAGGCATAATGAATTGGTAGCAAAGATTACCCGAGTTATCGGCAACCTTAGAAAAGGCAGTGTTGACTTACAAGAGATTTCGGAAATTGCAGTACCAACCATCGCTTTTCTTACAGCAGTCTATAATGGTAATATAAACTATGCCTCAGGAGTTATCCTAAAACTAATTAAGGACTTGCACGATTCTGGAACTTATACAGCACTTGCGGGCGAAGCTTTTGAGGCTCATAAAAAGGCTGGGACTCAGCACAAAGGTTTTCGAAGTCGTTTGCGCAGTGCAAAAAACAATGTACAAAACATGGCCTCATCCCTTGATGAAAAGTTTAATCTCAAAGCCAAAGCCAAAGCTGCCAAAGCAGCGGTAAAATCCGCGGCAAGCAAGACTTGGAACACTGTGAAATCAGTGACATCTCGCGCTTGGTCTAAAGCTAAAGGTTGGTTTAACTAAAAATTTCAGTTTTTGAGTAAAAAAGGTTCCTTCGTTTTATCAACGTTGGAACCTTTTTTTATTGTGGAGATCGTGTGGATGTGTAATATGAATTCCTTGTTACTCTCAAGCAATTCCTCTACATGATGGTAGCTTAAGGGATAAGATATGTATGTACCAACGAATCACCATCAAAAACAATACCAGTGGGAAAATGGCATCCTTTGAAGCTAATCATACCCCTATTCCCTGTCATTAAAAGTTTGAATATTGTCAGCATATTAATTGTTTAAAATTCTTGCAATAAATCCCTTTTAGTCAAATTATACTGCAACAAAATTGATTAACTAGAAATGCAATCAAATTATTTGTTGTATTTATAACTAATAGTGTATATATGTAACCAGTATTAGTGGTGAATTTTATTTTGGAGAATAGTTTATGAGTAAATTTTATATAGCTTTGTTGAGTTCTGTATCAGCTGTCACGATAGCTTCAACCTCAATGGTGGTAGAAGCTTCTATGTTAGATGAAGTTGGTGGTTATAGCGTTTTCAGACCGGCTTATCAAAACCTAATCAACAACCTATTTGATGAAATTGGTGGTTGTAGCGTTTTCAGACCGGTTGATCAAAACTCAGCCAATCCATTTTGTGTTATTCCAGAACCCACTTTTCAACCACATACACCTACTATTAGAGAGGTGTACCAAAGTAACTGCGAAAACGTCATGGATAGACATAATGCCAAAAGTGCTAGCGAAGCTCTGTACGCAGCAACTACACAAATTTATTCCACAGACGAAGCAAGAGATGGTGTCGGCAGCTTTATCGATGATTTAAATAGAGAAAATCCTGCACATGCACCTCTTTTCAGAAGAAGAGCGCAGCACACAGAGTTTGTCAACGCCATAATTGCTTTAAATTTCCGAGGATATGGTGGACGCATTGCAGATAATCGCGAATATTTCACATCATCAAGCCAAGGTACAATCCGCTTGGGCGACTTGTTTGCTAGAGTGTGGGGTAGAATCCAAACCTACTCCGGAGCTAACCCAGCAGAAACCACCAAGGACATTGAAAGTATGAAAATCGCCCTAGTCAATAATTTAGCACAATGTGTTAAGGACGATGGCGATATAGTATGTCGACGTGGTTATGTAGAGAGAATTTTGTTACCTATTCAAGGGTATTACTCGGATATAGTGCTCGAGGATACACACGAAGGAGCAAAAACTCCTGTTAACACATTTTTCACATCCATTCTTGAAGAGGAAAGAACCAGGTTACAAAGGTCTGATAAAACTTCCCCCGAATACCAAGTTTACATGGTAATGACAACCAGCGAAGAGAATGTAGACCAAGAAGAGTTAGCCAACTGGGCACGCGACTTCAGAGCCAGAGTAAGGGAGAGAGCTGGTCAAATGTATGGTAACCCTTCAACCGAGTTGAGAGAAGTAGAAACCCAGTTAAATCAATACTTTGATCTCACCTTTGATCTTAATGTAGAAGATGAACCTGCTGGCACCACTGCATATTCTACAGACACTTCGGCACCATCAGGAAATGATAATTCCTCTACTTCAATACCATCAACTTCTGTGATTGAAAATGAAATCTCTGTAAGTGCAGACATAAACTCAGGAAATGATGATGGAGGAGATGACCAAGAAGATCATTATAACTTCTCTGATTCAGTGCTTACAATAATCAGGGATCGATTAAGCAGGTCCCCATCATCAAGTCAAGACAATATCTCTATTACCCAGGCTGATACTTTACCTACTACTGTAGCCCCCATGAATTCACCTATTCAAATTCAAACAAGCCCAGTAGTAGAAGAACGACAGCAAACACTTGGAAAGAAACAACAACGCAAGCTTGAGCGTCAAAGAAAAAAACACCTCCGTAAAGAGCAAAGAGAACTGAAGAAGCTGGAAAGAAAGCAACTAAGAGACGAGCGCAGGCTAGAACGTCAAAAAAATAAACAACTCCGTAAAGAGCAAAGAGAACTGAAGAAGCTGGAAAGAAAGCAACTAAGAGACGAGCGCAGGCTAGAACGTCAAAAGAAAAAACAACTTCGTAAAGAGCAAAGAGAACTGAAGAAGCTGGTGAGAAAGCTACTAAGAGAAGAGTGCCGACTAGAACGTCCAAGAAAAAACAACTCCGCGACAGCCCACACTTTACCTAGAGTTACAGCTTGGTTTAGTTAAAAACGTTAGTATTTAAGTAAAAAATGGGTTCCTTCGTTTTATCGACGTTGGAACCTTTTTTTTATTGTGGAGATCGTGTGGATAGAGCTTTCCTGAACGCGCTACTGTTGATATATATGGACCACATATGTTTAAGGGGAGCTAGACAGTGGAAGACTCAATCAAAATTTTTGATTATGACAAACTAGAACGGTCCAAAGACTCTCTGATCCGTCAATTTCATAAGGAAGGGTTTATAGCTATTCGTAACGTCCCAGACTATGTTCAAGCCTATAAAAACTTCATTACATCAGCACAAAGTTTTACATCATTGAGTCATGAAGAAAGGCTGAAAAGCCAAGCTAGAGATTTATACAAGCGCGGATGGTCATATGGTGATGAAGCCTTTGATGGAGTTAAGGATTCCTTTAAAGGGTCATACTATGCTCACATTCCCGAGGATGAAGAGAACAGCCCAAATATTTGGCCCCCCTTGCCAAATTTTAAAAAGAATTATTTGGCTTTAGCAAATATCATTTTTGAGGCAGGAAGAGAAATTCTGCCATTGATAGGAATGAAATTATATAATCTTTCTGCGACTGCACGCATGCTATATTATGGTCCTGTGTACCAATCTCAAAATGATAACAATCCACATTGGTGTGGCCTTCATACAGACCTTGGACTGTTAACTGGCCTATGCCCTGCAATATATATTAAGGAAAACAATATTGTGGCTAAGCCAAAGGGAAGCGGGCTATCTATTAATGACAAAGAAGTTTCTGTACCCGATAACGTTTTGCTATTCCAAATTGGCAAAGTGGCCGAACTCATCTCCAATGGAAAAGTTTCAGCTACCGAACATTTAGTAAATAAAGCCTATGGTGGCTATGAACGCTATGCTTTTGCCCTTTTTTTAGACTGTGAGAGGGATTATAAGATAAAATCTACTGTCACAAAATATAATGATAGATACAAATATGGCATGACCTACGGGGAGTGGTGGGACAATTCTTATCAAGAAAAATATGGTTAAGGGGTGGAGCTAATCTAAGCAAATGTTATATGAAACATTTTGCAATAGATAAACCAGCTATAGTATGCTATCCAACCATATGCAAATAAAGACAAACACCCGTAAAATGACCGAGAAAATTGCCGTTATTGGTTTAGGCTACGTTGGACTGCCATTGGCAGTTGCCTTAGCCCGCCATTTCGCGGTAATTGGTTTTGATATCGACGAGAAACGTATAACTCAACTAAACGCAGGCCAAGATAGAACTGCCGAAGTTGACAAAGATACTTTGCAAAATAGTTCTTTAACGATCACAGCAAATTCATCTGACCTCAAAGGGCAAGATATTTATATAGTTACGGTCCCTACCCCAGTAGATGAATCAAACCAGCCTGATCTAGAGGCTATATTAAGTGCATCCAATATGGTAGGAGAGTTAATCTCACCCGGAGCCATCGTTGTTTTTGAAAGCACGGTTTATCCTGGTGTTACCGAAGATATCTGTGGACAAGCCATCGCCCAAGCATCAGGGCTAACATGCGGTCAAGACTTTTTTCTAGGCTACTCTCCAGAGCGTATGAACCCGGGTGATCCTGTACATACAGTTTATACTATTACTAAAGTTGTAGCTGGGCAAACAAAGCAAGTCAGCAAAAAGTTGCAGGCAATTTATGGTCATGTCACCAACGGCAATATCTTTGTAGCAAAGGATATTAAAACCGCAGAAGCCGCAAAGGTAATTGAAAATACTCAGCGCGACATTAACGTCGCCTTTATCAACGAAATCACCATGATCTTTAATAAAATGGGGCTTTCGGTGCACGAGGTTTTGGAAGCCGCAAAAACTAAATGGAACTTCCTGCCCTTTACTCCCGGTTTTGTCGGTGGGCATTGCATAGGAGTAGATCCATATTATTTAGCCAAGGCAGCCAAAGATGTTGGGCATGATCCAGAAATAATTTTGACTGGACGCCGAATCAATAACAACATGGGCAAGTTTATCGCCAACCAAGTTAGTAACTTATTGCAAAGGCAACCGGCTAACATTTTAGTATTAGGCCTGACCTTTAAAGAAAACGTCCCTGATGTGCGTAATACCAAAGTAATCGATTTGGTGAGTCGTTTGCAAAAATTGGGCCACGTTGTGCAAGTTCATGATCCTTGCGCCGATCCTACTGAAGTTAAAGCAATCTACGGGATTGATTTAATTACCAGCTGGGATGCAATTCTTGCTAAACCAGCCGTTGCTGTTGCAGGTGGAACAGCCATTGAAAGCAGCTCTGGGTTTGATTGCATTGTAGGGGCGGTTCCACACCAAGTGTATACGGAATTAGATGCCAATATCTTATCACAGCTTGTACGTCCAGGCGGATTAATTGCTGACGTCAAAGCTATGTGGCAACCTTCACAAATTCCTGATAACAGACAGTACTGGAAACTATAGTGGTTAAGAGTACGAATTCAAGCAAAGTAGCCGTTATCGGTTGTGGCCACTGGGGAAAGAACTTAGCCCGCAATTTTTCCGAGCTTGGTGCACTTGCTGCCGTTCACGATATTAAACCTGATACTGCAAATGCCATTGCTAGACAATATAAAGTGCCGCAGCTGAGCTTTGAGGAAATCCTGGCTAACGAAAATATAACCGGGATTATAATAGCCACACCATCAGAACAACATACCCACTTGGCAAATCAAGGACTAATGGCTGGCAAACACGTATTTGTAGAAAAGCCACTAACCTTAAATTACAAAGAAGCCAAAAATCTAACTGAAATTGCCCAATCCCAAAACAGAATTTTAATGGTTGGCCATTTACTGCAATACCATCCCGCCTTTGTACATTTAAAGGACATGGTGCATTCTGGTGCCATCGGCAAGATTAGTAGCATTTACTCAAATCGCTTGAATCTCACTAAGATACGTTCTACTGAGAACTGTATGTGGGATTTAGCTCCCCATGACCTTTCCATGATTCTAGCACTTACTAAGGTTCCTCCGACACTTACTAGCGCTGACGGCATGACCAATGTTAATGACAACATAATCGATACTGCCACCATCAGTCTTACGTTCCCCGATGCAATTAAAGCCAAGATATTCGTTTCATGGGTTTTCCCCACCAAGGAACAAAAATTAATCGTCATTGGCCATCAAGGGATGATCATCTTTGACGATACTCAGCCCTGGGAAGCAAAGCTCACTCACCATTCATGTCAAACTAAGTGGGTAGATAACGAACCTCAGGTGATAATATCCGCCAGTAAAACCATACCTATACAACCCGCCGAGCCTCTAAAACTTGAGTGCCAACATTTCCTAAATTGCCTAGCAGCGAATCAACAGCCTTCTACAAACGGCCCAGAAAGTCTTGCCGTCATCAAAATTTTAGAAGCTGCGCAAGCAGATTTAAATAATATCAATTAACTATCTGTTTACCATTTAACAATAAACTAGCAACAATCGGAGGCACATCTTTAAACACACGGGAGACCACAACCATGATAACTTACACCCTTTTTAGTAGTTCACTAATTATAGCCACCATTGGTGCTATTATGATTATCGCTTCGGGTGTGATTGAGTCCTCTAATAATCCTAAAAATATCTATAGAACAATTGACCCTGTAGCAATATTTACTAATAACGGTATACTAGTAAAAGGACACATTCATCACTGCTAGGCTATGCTACAAATAGTTCAATTACCACTGCTTAAAGACAACTATGGTTATCTTCTCCACGATAACGACACTGGTAATACAGCCGTTGTCGATCCTTCTGAAGCATCCCCTGTTTTAGAAGCCCTTAAACAACGGGGCTGGGATTTAAAATATATTCTTAATACCCACCATCATTTCGATCACGTAGGCGGCAATAAAGAATTAAAAGCTGCAACCGGCTGTACAATTATATGCTCTCATACAGACCTTGTCCGCATTCCCGAGGCCGATAAAGGAGTGCGCGAAGATCAGCAACTCTCGATTGGTAATTCTACCGCTCAAATCATTGAGCTACCTGGGCATACAATCGGACAAATCGCCTTCTATTTTGCCAATGAAAAAGCTATTTTTTGTGGAGATACTTTATTCTCTCTTGGCTGTGGCCGCTTATTTGAAGGAACCCCTGCACAAATGTGGAACTCCCTACTTAGATTAGCCGGGTTACCAAGAGACACTAAAGTCTATTGTGGTCATGAATACACCGAAGCCAATGGCCGATTCGCATTATCAATAGATCCCAACAATCAGGCTCTCCGGGATTATTGTCACCATGTGGCTGATCTTCGGGCTGCAAGGAAACCTACTATACCATCAACAATTGATCTGGAAACTAAGACCAATCCTTTTTTAAGGGCGCCACAATTAATTTCTGCTTTGGGCTTACCAGACAGCACATTACCTCACGAAGCATTTGCTAAAATCCGGCAATTAAAGGATAATTTCTCATAAAAAAGCACCATTAGAAGGCTATTCCTCTAATGGTGCTTAGTTTATTATCTTATTTTTAAAGGATGGCTAACATAACAAAAGCTATCATGCTAATAATTGGGGTAATTCTCCCAGCGTACCCTAAAAATTTATCGAAAGTCGATGGACCATTTGACTGTAGACCATTTGACTCTTCTTCTAGGTCTGCTTTATCAGCTTCAGCAGAAGCTTTTACTCCGTTTTTTGGGCTTACCGCAGCATCTTCTTCAACATCGCCGCTTACCACAGCATTTCCTTCAACATCGTCATTAAGAGTTTTTACTCTGACACCAATGTCAACAGCTCTTTTGCTCTCTATCTGCTCTGCTGTTAGCAGGCCAGATTCAGCATCCGTAACCGCACTTACAGGGCCACTACTCTTCATTTGCTCAAAAGCTTCCTTTCCATTGTGGCCCAATTCGCCAACAGCTTTAGTAACACTTTGAACAGCTTTAACTGCTTGAGTGACTTGATTAAACTGATCCATTCCTTCCATTCCCTCATTCATTTGCCCCATAACAAAGGCATTTGCCGTTATATTAAAGCCTAACGCTAATACACCAGCTAGAGTGACTTTTAAAAGTAATTTTTTCATATTACCACCTCCTCGTATCGTCCTTATTATCAAAACCCTAAGCGGGTTTGCACTAATCCATCATTAATGCTAATTTGCCTA
>SDBT01017435.1_pt1 | contig 11344 bp, 8 predicted proteins | sample 2277101 | NCBI WGS metagenome assembly SDBT01 (sample SAMN10404973, study PRJNA504765) | marine sediment metagenome | isolation source: marine sediment core GS10_PC15, 103 cmbsf | place: Arctic Ocean: Southern Knipovich Ridge | collected 2010 | reverse complement strand
TTTCTGGTACATATATGACCTTGAAACTCGTGTTAAAGAATTCGCAAAAGCCGCAGAAGAATATAAGGTTGATGGTATAGTATTGCATAATAACATGTCTTGTCGTCCAAACACGTGTACTTTTTATGATTTAAAGAGGAGATTGCAAGAAGACTATGATATACCTTGCTTAATCATTGACTCAGACCAAAATGACGTGAGGAAATTCAATGAAACTCAAATTACCAATAAAATTGAAAGTTTTATTGAAATTTTGAGTGAGAGAAAGAAAAGATAATTATACTTTCGATGGTTTAATTTCTAAAATTAGTATTAGTTGCAATTAAATTATTAATTCATTTTTCACGTATTTATAATTAAGAGTTAAATTAATTTTATATATTAAGAAAATAAAATATTTGGATAAGGATTTTATGAGCAATAATAAGCAAAAGGTAAATGATGACGGTGTTACCATTGTAAATACTGGCTGTTGTCATGATTGTGGAGGAAGATGTGTTCTTCGGGCACATGTGAAAGATGGAAAAATAATTAGATTTGAAACAGATAATGATGAAGAGCCACAAATAAGAGCTTGCTTACGAGGACGTGCTTACCGGCAAAGAGTTTACAACCCTAATCGTGTAAAATATCCACTTCGTCGTATAGGGGAGCGTGGTGAAGGAAAATTTGAGCGTATATCATGGGACGAAGCTCTTGAGGAAGTTGCTTCAAGAATGATTGAAATAAAAGAAAAATATGGGAATTCTGCAATTCTTTTATTTTTGGGAGGAGGTGACCAAGGAATGATCCACGGTCCAGTACCGGCAGTTATAATGCTTCTTCAATTTGGTGGATTCACTCGTTTTTGGGGTGGGCCTTCATATGAAGGGGCACTTTTTGCATCTATGGCTACGTATGGGACCATTAAAACCGGGCATGCTCGTGAGGATTTCTTAAATTCGAAACTTATTATTATGTGGGGGTGGAATCCCGCTAATACAGTATGGGACCCTGGTACAAGTCTAATGTTAGCTAAAGCCCGTGAAAAAGGCATAAAATTTGTTTCTATCGATCCAATATTTACCGATACTACAGGAATCTTTGCGGACCAATGGATTCCTATACGTCCTGGTACGGATGCTGCTATGTTAATTGCGATGGCACACGTAATTATTACTGAAAATCTTCAAAATCAAGCTTTTATTGATAAATTTACAATAGGATTTGAAAAATACAAGGATTATGTGTTAGGTATTGAAGATGGAGTGCCAAAAACACCTGAATGGGCAGAAGAGATTACAACGGTGTCTGCAGAGACTATAAGAAATTTGGCACGAGAATACGCTACTACAAAACCAGCTGCTCTCGTTGCTGGATGGGGAGCTGCTCGAACAGCTATGGGCGAGCAATACTCTCGAGCTGCAAATGTTCTTATTGCTATTACCGGAAATATTGGTATCTCCGGGGGTTATGCATCTGGTTTCATGAGAGCATATTCAAGCCGAGAGTCGATGACTCCTAGTAGAAAAAAGAAAAAAACAGGACCAATAAAAGAAACCGCAAAACCTAAAAAACGAAGAGCACAGGATAATCCTGTTGATTTTGGTGCCCCTCACCGTAAAGATACTTTGTATAAACTCACTGGGGGTACTAATCCTGCCAGTACTCGAGTTCACATGAATGACCTTTATAATTTAATTTTAAAAGGTCGAGAGGGAGGGTATCCAACAGATATAAAGATGGCATATGTAGCCGCCACTAACCGTCTAAATCAATATGGTAATCTTAATCGTGGTATTGAAGCTTTTAAAGCTCTTGAATTTGTTGTAGTACAAGACCAACTCATGACGCCTACCGCTAAATTTGCAGATATAGTATTACCCGTGAATAGTTTTATGGAGCGCAATAATATAGCAGTACCTTGGTTAGGATCTCCTTATTATATTTATCTTAATAAAGCTATTGATTCTCTTGATGAATCTAAATCTGATGTAGAAATCTGCCGTGAACTATGCAAAAAGTTAGGAATAAATCCTGGGTTACTTAATATGGATGAAGATAGGCTGTTAAGGATGATGTCTGCTTCCCGCAAAGATATAAAAAGTTATGACAAGATGAAGGAAGATGGCTATTGGAAAGTCAAGATTGATGAGCCCTTCATTGCATTTAAAGAGCAAATTGAAGATCCCGAAAATTATCCTTTCCCAACATTATCGGGAAAAATTGAGATTTATTGTGAGCATATAGCTGAAATGAATAATCCGAGAATCCCACCAATTCCCAAATATCTAAGTCATGATGAACACTACGATTCTCCTAAAGCTAAAATATATCCTTTACAACTTTTAACAGTTCATAATAAAAGGCGAACACATTCATCTTTACCCGATATACCATGGCTGGAGGAAATTGAACCACATACAGTCTGGATTAATTCTCAAGATGCTAAAGAAAGAAGTATCATAGATGGAGATATGGTTGATGTATATAATGATAGAGGTAGGATACGTATTCCAGCAACAGTTACTGAACGTATAATGCCAGGGGTTGTTCGTGTCACTCAGGGAGCATGGTATAATCCTGATAAAGATGGTGTTGATCTTGGAGGATGTGCTAACGTACTAGTTAATGATGGGTATTCACCTGGTGGTGCCATTCCTACAAATAGTGCATTAGTTCAGATAGAGCTATCACCAAAGACCAAACAGGAGGAATCACTATGAAACAAATTGGTTTTTATTATGATCAGACTCGCTGTATTGGATGTTATACGTGTTCTGTCGCTTGTAAAGATTGGAATAACATTGATGCGGGACCAGTTAATTGGAGACCAGTAAAATATATGGAAGAAGGTAAATTTCCTAATCTTTTTATAGCCTATCTATCAACTTCTTGTAATCACTGTGCCGATCCTCCTTGCCTAAAAGCGTGTCCTCAGGATGCGATAACTAAAAGAGAATCGGATGGTATTGTTTTAGTAGATCAAGAAAAATGCCTAGGAAATAAAGAATGTGATATGTATTGCCTAAAAGCATGCCCCTGGGACATACCTCAATTTGGAACCGAAGAAAATGCGAAGATGCAAAAGTGCAACTTTTGCGTTGAACGGTTAGACAAAGGACAACAGACAATCTGTGTTGAGGCTTGTCCAATGTATGCTCTTGATGCGGGCCAACTAGATGAGTTACGCGAAAAATATGGAAGCGGGGTGGAAGCTGAAGGCTATAAATATTCTGAAAGATTTAAACCTTCTATAATTTTAAAGCCCAAACTTAGGTCTAAACCTTAGTAAACAAATTTTTAATTTTTTATTTTGATTAAAATTTTTTATGAAAAGGAAGTATTAATAAAAAATTGATTTAATTCATGGGAATCTTTTTATAGAACTTATTGATTAAATGTAACCATTAACACAAATTTGTAAAACGTTTTTAAACGTTTTCTATTACTTTTAAGAAATAAATAATTTTTTTTTTTTGTGAATTTATAATGAGTGAAGAATCTGACATAGATCTATCAGAATGGGAACAAGCAAGTTTTAAAAAGATGCTATCTTTCTCTTTTGGCTATCTTCTCGTATTTTTCTTTTTAACTCAATTTAATACCTATGTCTTCTACTATTACGAGGTCGAAATCGGCATGCCTGTTTTGTTACTTGGACTCGCATTCGTGATATTTGCTATTTGGAACATGATAAATGATCCTCTATTAGGTTATCTCACTGATAGACCCTTTAAATTTACTAAAAAGTGGGGAATGAGATTTCCATGGATGGTAATAGGAATAATACCATTTTTAATTTGTTATTTTCTTTTATTTGCTATACCTGATAATCTAGTTGACAATCCCGACCCTTGGGGTGTCTTTCTTTATTTCGTAATCGTATCATGTGCTTTAGACACTTTTTATTCACTTTTTGTAATACATATAAACGCAAGTTTCACTACACACTTCCGTACAGATGCCGAACGTAGAAAATCAAGCGTTGTAAATACCACAATACCTCAATTAATAGCAATCTTGATAGGTTTTATAGTACCTATTTTTTATATTTACGGTAATAGGGATACGATGGTTTTCGCACAAATGTTGGTAGTTTTGGTATTGTTTATCTGTATGATCATTACTATTCCTGGTATACGCGAGTCTGAGGATTTAAAAGAGCGGTTTCTTAAAGGATATGAAAATACAGAAAGGGAACCCTATTGGGTGGCAGTAAAATCAGTTTTCCGACAAAGAAACTTCGTAGTAGCTCTCCTGGTCTTTATGCTATTCACGTTCGCAAATGTTTTAGCTGCCGCCTCCAGAGTATATTTTTTTAAAGATATACTAAAGCTACCTTATACTGTATCAATTTATACCGTATTAGCTGGGTATATAGGTTTTTTATTATTTATACCTTTTTGGGCAAATCGTTGCAAAAAAATGGGACAGGGAAAAACAATGAGACTGGCCTTTTTATTGATAGCACTCAGTTATCTTCCTGGATTATGGATAACGACTTTAGAAGAAGCTATCATTTTTGGTTTTATAGGCGGTGCAGTTGTCGGAGGTTTTTGGATCCCCTTAGGGCTAGTTAGCTCAGATGTGTATGACGAAGTCACAGTTACAACAGGAAAACATCAGGAAGCAATGTATCAGGGAATTAGGACCTTTTTTGACAGATTATCCCTTATCTTCGTAGGAATTGCAATTCCAGTAGTACACATTCTCACGGGTTACAATCCAGATCCTAAAGCAGTGCAAACTCCGCTGGCAATATGGGGAATACGTGTTCATAGATCGTTAATGCCCGCTCTCATATGTCTTATAGCATTTATTATTATGACGAAATGGTATAATCTTTATGGAAAGAAACTAATAGCAGTTAAAAAAAAACTGATAGAAATGGGTCTTTAAGTCTCTTTTTTTTCATATTTTTTTTTTAAATAATTACGTTTACAGTCTTAGTCCTTAAGAAATATTTATACAATTATAGAAAATATTTTTATAGGAGTTGAGCACATTAATTTAATTAATCAAGATATATCTATTCACATAAATAAATTATTTTAAATCGGGAATTACAAATGAACGAAGAATCTGAAACAGATTTATCTGAATGGGAGCAGGTGGCTACTAAGAAAATGCTTTCTTACTCCTTTGGGAGAACTATAGCAAGTTGGATGGGCAGCGCTCTTGCGATTTTTGTTTTTTATTATTATGAGGTCGAAGTTGGTTTGCCTGTTGTTTATTTGGGGTTTGCATTTATAATATTCGCCATCTGGAACATGGTTAATGACCCCCTCTTAGGTTATTTAACTGATAATAGTTTCAATTCTAAGCGTACTGTTGATTCTTCTTATTCCTGGCGTTCGCGAATCTGAAGAATTGAAAGAGCGCTTTTTACGCGGTTATGAGAAGATGGGAAGACAATCATTTTTTAAGACGATGAAAACAGCTTTTAAGCAAAAAAACTTTGTAGCACTGCTCATAGTCATAATGTTATTCAGTACGGCATGGACTTTGCATTTAGCGTCTCATATCTATTATACTAAAGATATATTAAGAATGCCATTAACTATTGCCTTATATACATATACTGCTTCATTTTTAGGATTCGCGTTGTTTATCCCTTTTTGGGTGAATTTTGCAAAAAAACACGGTCATGTCAAAACAATGAAACTCGGTGCGTTATTGGTTTCGATTGCTTTGACTTCCGGATTGTGGATAACAACGTTATGGGAAACAATTTTGGTTCAATTTTTAGGGGGTATTGCTTTCGGGGGTTTCGTTATCATGATCAGCCCGAGTACGGCTGATGTAAATGATGAATTTACAATCACAACAGGCAGGCACCAAGAGGGGACGCTTGCCGGAATTAGAACCTTCTTTTTTCGATTTGCCCTCATCTTTCAAGCATTAATCCTCACAGTTGTGCATATCCTAACGGGATATAATCCCGATCCCAATGCACGGCAGACTCCCTTAGCTCAGTGGGGAATACGGATTCATCTAGCACTGATTCCATCTTTATTAACATTACTCGGATTTTTTATTTTGTATTTTTACTACGACCTTACAGAGGAGAAAAAAGAATGGGTTAAAAAGAAATTAAAAGAAATGAGTCTTTAAAAATTATCCATATAATAAATCAAATAGAGATTTTACCCTAATTTTATCTTGAATCTCTTCTTTGCTAATTTTTTTGTTAGGACCTAAAAACCGTATATCATTCAAAAGAATAGTTCTTGTTTCATTTGGTTCCATGGTGAAAAAATTATCAGACGCAATAAAATCAACCTCATTAGAATCAATAAATACAAAAAGAGCTATGTTCTTACTAGTTAACTCTATTTTGAATCCATCAGTTGGACCTGGAATGAGTTCGGTTTTAAAGCTTAATTCAGGATTATATAATTTAAAATATTTTGGAGAATTAAATAATCGAAATCCATTATATACTACTTGATTATCATTAGTTTTGTTTTTTAGCTTAAAAAACACGATGTTATTCATCCAATTTATATCTTCCTTATTTATTTCACTCACATCAACAGTGCCAACCTTCAGTGAAGAGCAAGGTGATATAGTTGAATCAAATAATCCATTTTTAACCAGGTTACCATCAGAATTTAAAATACGCCATTCCAATAATGCTTCATATGGAGTTACTCTATCATTTGTTATCCAAAACTCTATAGATTCTCTATTTTCTTTAACACTTGGAAAAATTGATTGATAAAATCTTTTGGAAAAATAATGAAGGGCTTTCCATCGACCAAAGTAATCTAAAGAAGACCAACTTGCAACTGGCCAACAATCATTTAGTTGCCAATAGAGTGTTCCCATACAATGATAATCATTCCTATTACGACGCCAATGTTCAACTCCATATTCAATTGCCTCTGCTTGGGTGATTTGGGATATTATAACTTGATTTTCAAATTTATCAGGGATTGAAAATCTCCGTTCCATATAGTTAAGAATTTTCTTATTCCCTGCATCGTTTTTTTGGTGGTTGTTCATAATAGGAGAGAAGAAATCGAACTGATCTTCGGGACAAAAGGTTCTAATCGTTTTCATAGATGGAAATGACTCAAATCCAAATTCTGACATAAACCGAGAATCAAATTTTCGATATGAGCTAAATTTCTTATTCTGATGCCACACTGCCCAATAATGAGAATCACCTCTATCGGGATTATTTGAATTAATTTTCCCTAATTTATCCCCGACCATACCATTAGAAGGAGAGCTTGGCCAATAAGGACGAGAGGGATCATATTTATCTAACAACTCTGGTAAGATTTTTTCGAAAACTTCTACATATCCGTTTTTGTATTCTTCTATTTCCTTAGGATCAGTTATTCCACTACCAATTAGTAATAATCTCCATAACCACTCATTTTCATTGTTTCCACACCATAGTGCTAGACTGGGGTGATGCCGTATTCTTTTAATATTTTGAATAAACTCCGTCTCGAGACTATCAATAAAATCTTTATGAGGAGGATATACGGCACAAGCAAAAGGAAAATCTTGCCATACTAATATTCCCAGTTCATCACATATTTCATAAAATAAATTATCTTCATAAATCCCTCCGCCCCAGATTCGGATCATATTCATATTGGCTTCTTTCGCGTAATTTAAATTCATGGAATAGAGCCCAAGTTTTTTACCCCTTAGGATAAAACTATCAACTGGGATCCAATTCGCACCTTTTGCAAATATTGGAACTCCATTTAAAAGAAAATAAAACGTCTCTTTCCACTCATCAGGATTTCTGATTAACTTAATTTCTCTTAATCCTACTCTCAGTGTTTGAGATTCAATTAATTCTTCATTAACTATTGAAACAGTTATTTCATAGAGATTCGGGACACCCATGTCATGTGTCCACCACAAATAAGGATTCTCCAAACTAAAATCAATAATTTGGGTAAGGCTCGTTATTGGGTGCTCTTTCCTTAAAGAATTACCATCAGGATCCTTAAGGTCAATTCTTATTATATAATCACTGGCCTTTAAATCTTTTATTATTGTATCCAGTTCAATTTTTACGGATAAAGCAACAGATAAAACTTTATTCTTAACTAATTCATCTGGGCTTTCAACTATTAAAGGATCCTTTAAATAATTAAATTGCTGAATTGGATATATAGAATCGATTTTTATATCATTATACCCTATAATTTCTACCGAATTAATTGCAATATCAGGCAATTTTGGCCCCCAGTCCCATCCAAAAGAATATTGAGCTTTTCGTAAATAGGGTATACCCGGGAAAGCTGCTTTACCCGTATTTAAGTTGACTCCAATTTTATTAAACTCTTGCTCTGCTCTTAATGTAGAACTCTTTAAAATAACTTTTAATTTATTTGATTCTGCTTTTAACTTGTTTTTAACCTCAAAGTCATACGCAATAAACATGTTTTTTGTTATTCCAAGGAGTTCACCATTTAGATATACTTCTGAAAGAGTATCTATCCCATAGAAGCAAAGTATTATTCTGGAATGTTCTAAGAAGTTGGAATCTACATCAAAATGGGTTTCAAAAGTCCAATCTGAATTAAATACCCAAGAGTTTTTATGTTCATTTTCCCCATAAAATGGATCTTCAATAACATTATTTTCGATTAAGGCCTCATAGACAGATCCTGGAACTTGTGAAGTAATATTAATCGATTTTTTATCCTGTTTTAAGTTCCATACACCATCTAATGAAATCTTTTCAACTTTTCTCAAGTTTATTTACTTCCAAAATTCTATTGTCATATGAAAAAGAATTATTTTTTCTTCAATTAATTCTTTTCATATTCTGAATTTAGTTCATTAACTAAATTATCCACTATTTGATGATTATCTTGTGCAATATTATTATTCTCCCATGGATCATCTTTTAGATGATATAGTCTAATCTTGTTATTTTGCTCTACAATTAGCTTATACTCGCCATCTGTAATCATCTTCCATCCTCCAAAAGCAGAAATTTGATATTTTCTGTGAACTGTAGTTTTTCCCTCAATCAAAGGTCTGAGAGAAATCGAATCTTTCGCATCTTTCATTTGCATTCCTGCATAATCCACTATAGTCGAAGTTAAATCTTGAAGCTCTACAGGATTATCACTATATTTTCCTTTTATTATTCCTGGACCAGAAATTACAAGAGGGATTTTGGTAGATCCTCGCTCTGGTACCATCTTATTGTATTTTTTAAAGTCTCCGAGCATTTCACCATGGTCACTAGAATAAATTATTATTGTATTATCCAATTCACCTCTGTTTTTTACCTCGTTAATAAATAGCCCAATATTTCTATCAATATTTTCCAACATTGCTGCATAATTCTGTCTTACTTTTAATTCTTCATTAACGCTTTTAATTTTCCCTTTAAACGGTTTAGGAAAAAGGACTCCTTCCCAAGATTTTTTCATACTCATAGTAATATCCCATGGATCATGAGGACATACAAAATTAACGACTAGGTGCCATGGTTTATTCTTAGGAAAATTTCTTAGCATTTCAATTCCATTATTAGTTATCCAATTATCACAATATGATTCATCTGGAAGTGATGTAGGATCCGAATTAAACATTTTCTTATTTCCTAATCTGTTCATAAAATCTTCTATATGAGCTTCAATTAAATTTTTTTCCGACAGGTATTTCATGTAAGGACCTTTAATTAGGTATTCTCCAGGTTCCGTCTTAACATATTTACCGTTTTTATCTTTTTTTCTAGTGACTGATAAAACCGCATCCCACTTACCTTCATTATCAATAGCTTGAGTGAATCCAATTTTTTCTAATTCTGGAACCCATCCATCCATTCCCCAGAAAAGATCATGCTTATGTATGTCTAATTTTCCAACAGACGCAACAATGTAACCTGTGTCTTTTAATACCGAATAATAAGTTTTTTGATCTATAGGATAGTTCTCATGATTAGTAGCAACCCTACAATTTTTGTATCGGAGTCCAGCGGCAAGACACGCTCGTGCTGGGGCACATAAAGGTGAGGGTGTCACAGCATTTGTAAATGTAACACCGTTATCCATTAACTGTTTAATATTTGACATTCTTAAAGGTAAATCTTCCATACCAAATGATTTGAAGATTTCGCTGCTATAGGGCATCCAATCACCCCTATGCTGGTCTGGAAAAAAAAACAAGAAGTTAGGTTTATCTGGCATTTTATTATCCCATTTAGTCAAGTAGATTCTTTTTCTAAATTTATTAAAAGTGAATATTATAAATTTAAATTAAATCGATTCCTTTCTTAGTTTTAACTTTGGGAATTATTTCCTCTAGATACGTTTTATATAAGTCCTCTCCAATTTTCTATATAAATAAAATATCGGTATAATCTATATTAAAATTATTTGATAAGTAAATTAGAAATGTAAAAGGTAATTAATGTGTCAGATGACATTGTAATTAAGGACGGTTACATATATGGGGGTTGGCGTCAGCCAGAAAATTTTGTTTTTAAATTAAGAACTATTAAAAAAGATCTTGGTTCAAGTTTTGATATGGATTTGTCCCTAAATATCCATGATGATAAGGTAGCTAAAAAAGTTGGAATGCGGGGGGGAACTGTACGAGGCACTGTACACCTAAATCTTTTCCCTCCTTTATTAATAAAACTTTTTGGAAATCGTTGGTTTGAAAAAGGTTCACTTAGTATGTACTATACATATGCTTTGAAACCTGGAGAGAAAGTTAGAGCTGTCATAGAATTACCTCCGGAAGGAGTAGAAGATGTTCAGTTAGAAGCAAGGGTAGAGATGGAAAATGGACAAATAGTTGAAAGAGGTACTATTTCTGTTGGTAATCCAAGTGAACCTTCATATATAAGAGCTCTAGATTTAGATAATAAACCTGAGGAACTTCGAGTGTTAGCGGAATACAAAGTAGGTGATGCATTGCCCACTAGGGATGTAATTATATCGGAAGCTCTTATGAATGATATTTTACCAACTATATCCGATAATATTGATTATTATACAGGTGAATCCCCCTGGGGAGAACCAATTGTAACACCTAATATAATTTACATGGCGATGGAGTTATTATTTCCCCCTACCATAAGTAAAGGTGCTATCCCTTTTTTTGGAGCAACCGAGATACGAAATATTGATGGTCCGGTAAAAGTTGGCGTACCCTATAAAGCGACGGGAAAATTCGTAAGCTTAGGCCAAACTTCAAAAACTGAATATTATTGGCAAGACTCGTTTCTGGAAGAGAAAGAGACCGGGAAACTCGTTGCGGATATGAGGCATATGAATCGTTTTATGAAAGCTACCTCCCCGTTGTATAGGGATGGATAAAAACTATTATTTTCTTTTATATTATTATTAAAAATGCCATTAACGCG
>SDBT01017434.1_pt1 | contig 11345 bp, 9 predicted proteins | sample 2277101 | NCBI WGS metagenome assembly SDBT01 (sample SAMN10404973, study PRJNA504765) | marine sediment metagenome | isolation source: marine sediment core GS10_PC15, 103 cmbsf | place: Arctic Ocean: Southern Knipovich Ridge | collected 2010 | reverse complement strand
CGTGAGGCGCGCGAAGCGGGAGCGGACAAGGTGATCGTGCTCGACGAGAACAGGGGCAAGGGTGCCGCGGTGCGCGCTGGGATGCTTGCTGCGCGCGGTCGAACGCGCGCCTTCACCGACGCCGACCTCGCCTACAGCCCTGCCCACCTCCCCCGGCTGCTCGAGGAGGTCGAGAGCGGTTGGGACGTCGTGGTGGGCAGCCGTCGCCATCTCGACGCGACCGCGCTCGTACGGGCCAGACGGTTGCGGGAGATCGGTGGCCGCGTGATCAACCTCCTGACATGGGTGGTCCTCCTCGGTCAGTACCTCGACACCCAGTGCGGGCTGAAGGCGTTTCGCTCCGACATCGCCCAGCTGCTGTTCACCGAAGGCCGGGTCGACGGCTTCGCCTTCGACGTCGAGCTCTTCCACCTCGTCGAGCGCTACCGCCTCTCGCTGCGGGAGGTCCCAGTCGACGTCGCCCACTCGTCGCGTTCCACCGTTCGGGTGGCGCGCGACGGCGCGGGTCTGGTCAGGGACCTCTTCCGGGTGCGGCGTTGGGCAAAGGCCGGCCGCTACCGCACAGCCGCGGAGCCGGAGGCGCCTCCTCCCGTGGAGCCTGGGACCACCCGACCAAGCCGGTAGCGTGGTCGGCCCGTGCCCGATCCCGATGCGGTCTTCCTCGCCTACGACATCCGGGGCATGGTTCCCGACCAGCTCGACGCAGACCTGTGCCGCGCCGTCGGCGCCGGGTTCGCCCGGTTCGTGGCCGACGCCGACGGGTCTGACCGCATGCTGGTCGCCCGTGACATGCGGGCGAGCGGAGTCGAGCTGAGCGCCGCTTTCACCGAGGGCGTGTGCGGCCAAGGCACCGACGTCGTCGACCTCGGGCTGGCCTCGACTGACCTCGCGGTCTTCGCGTCCGGCCGGCTCGACGCGCCCGCAGCGATGTTCACGGCGTCACACAACCCGGCTGGCTACAACGGGATCAAGCTCAGTCGCGCCGGGGGGCGCCCGGTCGGTCGCGATACAGGACTGGCCGAGGTGAAGGACCTCGCCGCCCAGCAGCTCCCCCCGGCGCCTCTGACCGGACAGCGCTCCGAGGCCGATCTGCTCGGCGAGTTCGTCGCGCACGTTCGCTCCTTCGTCGACCTGTCATCGCTGCGGCCACTGTCGATCATCGCCGACGTCGCCAACGGCATGGGCGGTCTGGTGGTGCCCGCCGTCTTCGACGGCCTGCCATTCGACGTCGAGCTGATGTACCCCGAGCTCGACGGCACCTTCCCTAACCACCCAGCCGACCCGATCCAGCCTGAGAACCAGCGGGACCTGCGCGCACGCGTGACCCAGATCGGCGCTGACGTAGGGCTGGCGTTCGACGGAGACGCCGATCGTGTCTTCCTCGTCGACGACCGGGCAGAGCCCCTGTCCGGGTCGACGACCACCGCGATCGTGGCCTCGGAGATGCTCGCCAGGGAGCCCGGTGCCCGCATCATCCACAACCTGATCTGCAGTCGGGCAGTGCCTGAGGTGATCCGTGAGGCTGGCGGCGAACCGATCCGTACGCGGGTCGGTCACTCCTTCATCAAGCAGCGGATGGCCGAGACTGGCGCCGCCTTCGGCGGCGAGCACAGCGGCCACTACTACTTCCGTGACAACTACCGGGCCGACTCAGGGGTCGTCGCCGCCCTCGTCGTGCTCGAGCAGGTGTGCAGGTCCGGCGTGCCGTTGAGCGAGCTGCGGCGGCCGTTCGAGCGGTACGTGGCGTCGGGGGAGCTGAACACCGAGGTAGCTGATCCTGATGCGGTCATCGAGCGGGTCGCGGGTGCGTATCCGGACGCGAAGCTGGACCGGCTCGACGGACTCACTGTCGATGTCGGGGAGTGGTGGTTCAACCTCCGCCCCTCGAACACCGAACCGCTGATGCGCCTGAACCTCGAGGCGCCAACTGACGACGACTGTCTTCGACACGTCACCGAGGTGCAGGCGTTGATCGCCGACAAGGCCTGACGTGACAGGCTGGTGCGCATGGCACTGGACAAGCAGCTGCTCGAGATCCTGGCGTGTCCCGAGGACAAGGGGCCCCTGTTGTACTTCGAGTCCGAACACCTGCTCTACAACCCGAGGCTGAAACGGCGCTACGCGATTCGGGACGACATCCCCATCATGCTCATCGACGAGGCCGAGGCCGTCGACGAAGATGAGCATGCGCGGCTCATGGCGAAGGCCGAGGCCGAGGTGATCGAGCCGACATTCAGCGAATGAGCAGCGGCCGGAGCCGGACCGGACCGCTGCTGTGATGACCGTGCCGCAGGTCGACACCCAGGGGATGGTCGAGGCGACGGCGGGGCTTCCCGAGCAGGTGGAGGAGGCCGCCGCCGCAGCCCAGAGCGTGGGCGATCTGCCGGTCCGGTCCGACATCGCCAACGTGCTGGTGCTCGGCATGGGTGGCAGCGGCGTCGGCGGTGATCTCCTCATCGCGGTGGCCGGCCCGTTCATGTCGGTCCCGGTGGTCGTGACCAAGGGGTACGAGCCGCCGTCCTATGTGGACGACAGCACCCTTGTGTTCGCCCTTTCGTTCTCCGGTAATACCGAGGAGACCATCGATGCTGCGACCACTGCCGCCACGGCCGGGGCCAGGCTCGTCGTGGTCTCCCAGGGCGGGGAGCTGGGCAGGCTGGCAGCGTCGCTGAACGCGCCGCTCGTCCCGGTCCCCGACAGCATCCCCCAGCCGCGCGCCGGCCTGGGCGCGCTCGCCATCCCTCCGCTGGTCATCCTCGAACGCATAGGCCTGTTCCCCGGGGCCGGCGAGTGGATCGCGCGGGCGGTCGGCCAGCTCAAGGTCCGCCGTGACAATCTGGTCGCCGACGGAAACGCCGCGGAGGAGCTGGCTCGTCGGATCGGCCGCACGCTCCCCATCTGCTACGGCGGTGGTCACCTCGGGCTCGTCGCGGCCCAGCGCTGGAAGACCCAGTGCAACGAAAACGCCAAAGTGGCGGCGTTCCACAACACCGTTCCCGAGCTGTGCCACAACGAGATCGCAGGCTGGGGCCAGCACGGCGACGTGACCCGACAGGTCTTCACTGCGATCAACCTCCGCCACGACCACGAGCACCCCCAGGTGATGCGCCGGTTCGAGCTGGTGTCGGCACTGATCGACGAGGTCGTTGCCGGCATCGAGGAGGTTCGCGCAGAGGGCGACGGTCCGCTCGCGCAGCTGCTCGACCTGATCCTGTTCGGGGACTTCATGACGCTGCATCTCGCCGGCCAGGAGGGCCTCGACCCGGGTCCGGTGCCGGTCCTCGACGAGATCAAGGCCGCGCTCTCGGACTAGCGGGCGGTAGAGTCGCCGACGAGCCTTTCGGCTCGGTTGGGCTGTTTGTTAATGGCGTCAGCGGACCCCGGCCCGCCCCCGACAAAGCGAAGCGTCGAGACCGACGCGTTGGAGGAGCCATGACCACCGCAGCCACGTCCACCACCACTGCGCGAGTTGCCGATTTCAAGGTCGCCGACCTGGACCTTGCCGAGTTCGGGCGAAGGGAGATCGAGCTCGCCGAGCACGAGATGCCCGGCCTCATGCAGGTGCGCGCCCGCCATCTAGATGACCAGCCGCTGGAGGGCGCACGGGTCACGGGGTCGCTGCACATGACGGTCCAAACCGCTGTCCTGATCGAGACACTCGTAGCACTCGGCGCGAGGGTCCGCTGGGCCTCCTGCAACATCTTCTCTACCCAGGATCACGCCGCTGCTGCGGCCGTGGTCGGTCCCGACGGTACGCCGGCCGATCCTCGGGGCGTCCCGGTGTACGCCTGGAAGGGCGAGACACTCGACGAGTACTGGTGGTGCACCGACCAGGCGATGCGCTGGCCCGGGGACGATCCCGGCCCGACCATGATCCTCGACGACGGTGGCGACGCCACGATGCTCGTCCACAAGGGTGTCGAGTTCGAGCGCGCCGGTGCAGTCCCCGCTGCCGACACGGCCGAGTCCGAGGAGTTCGAGGTCGTCCTGCGGCTGCTTGCCCGCATTCTCGACGAGCACCCCGGGATCTGGAGCTCGGTCGCCGAGGACATCAGGGGGGTCACCGAGGAGACGACGACCGGTGTCCACCGCCTTTACCAGATGGCGGAGGCCGGCACGCTGCTGTTCCCCGCGATCAACGTCAACGACTCCGTGACCAAGTCGAAGTTCGACAACCTGTACGGCTGCCGCCACTCATTGGTCGACGGCATCAACCGGGCCACCGACGTGATGATCGGCGGGAAGGTGGCGCTCGTGTGCGGCTACGGCGACGTCGGCAAGGGCTGTGCGCAGTCGCTCCGGGGGCAGGGCGCACGGGTGGTCGTGACCGAGGTCGACCCCATCTGCGCACTCCAGGCGGTCATGGAGGGATTCGAGGTAGCCACAATCGAGGACTACCTCGGCACCGCCGACATATTCATTACTGCGACGGGCAACCGGGACATCATCAGTGCCGACCATATGGCGCGGATGAAGCACCAGGCCATCGTCGGCAACATCGGCCACTTCGACAACGAGATCGACATCGCCGGCCTCGGCCGGATGTCCGACGTGCGGAAGGTGAACATCAAGCCCCAGGTCGACAAATGGGTCTTCCCGGACGGTCATTCGGTGATCGTGCTAGCTGAGGGTCGTTTGTTGAACCTTGGTTGCGCCACGGGCCATCCGAGCTTCGTGATGTCGAACAGCTTCACCAACCAGGTGATGGCCCAGATGGAGTTGTTCGGCCACGATGACTTCTACGAGCGGCGCGTCTACACGCTCCCGAAGCACCTCGACGAGGAGGTCGCGCGGCTGCACCTCGATGCCCTCGGGGCCAAGCTGACCCGGATGACCGACAGCCAGGCCGCCTACCTCGGAATCTCGGCCGACGGGCCGTACAAGCCGGATCACTACCGGTACTGAGCGGCGCCACCCGCCGTGTCCGAGGGAGGGTCACCTGCCGGTCGGTCGCCCCCGTTCTGGCTGGCGGCCGGTCACCTGGCGGCGTTGTGGGCGGTTGCGGTGGCGCTGCCGGTGTTCGACCTGCTGGGGAAGAACCCGACCTTCTTCGTCGCCCACGGTGCAGGCGCGGCCGAGATCCTGTTGGTGTGCGCGCTGGTCGTCGCGGCTGTGCCGGCGGCACTGGTGCTCGTGCTAGCCGGGTTTCGGATGGTCAGCCGCCCGGCGGCCGACGTCTACCTGGCGGTGATGGTCGGTGTGCTGGCGGCGCTGCTGCTCGGCTCGCTGTTCGACTCACTGCTCGGGCCGCTGCTCGTGCCCATTGCGGCCGTTGCCGGGACCGTCGCCGGGCTTGGCTACCACCGGGGTACCTCCATCCGGACGGCGTTGACAGTGCTGGTGCCGGTGCCGCTCGTCCTAACGGCCTGGTTCCTGTTCCTGACCCCGACCCGGACCCTGGTGTTCCCGCCGTCGGTCAGCGCCGCAAGCGTGACCCTCGAGGATGAACCGCCGCCGCTCCTCGTGATCGTCTTCGACGAGATGCCGGTGGCCAGCCTGCTCGACCGCGACCTCGCCATCGACGCCGAGCGGTACCCGAACCTCGCCCGTCTGGCCGGCGACGGCACGTTCTACCGGAACGCGACCGGCGTTGGAGCCTTCAGCAACGAGGCGATCCCCGCCATCCTCACCGGGAAGCTGGTAACCGAGTCCGGCATCCCCCCGACTGCCGGCGGCCACCCCGAGAACCTCTTCACCCTGCTGGCGAGTGCGTACCGGGTCGTCGCGACCGAGCCGGTTACCGGCCTTTGCTCCGACAGCATCTGCGAGAAGTCGCCCTCCGGTCCCCGGGACCTGCCGATCGACGTCCTACTGACCGATCTGGCGGTGGTCGCAGGGCATTCGGCTCTGCCGGAGGTGCTGGTCGACGCCCTTCCTTCCCGGGAGGGCTCGTGGTCGTACTTCGGGCGGAGCCGTCCGGCGCCGGAACGGTTCGCGGGTGAGGAGCCGCGGACCGAGGGCGCACCGGAGTTCGCGGACCCCTCTGCTGTAGCGATCGGCCAGTGGGATCTGGACATCGCGGAGATCGATGTCGCCGACGAGCCGACGCTTCGCTTCATCCACACCGTGTTCCCTCACTTCCCCTGGAACCGTCATGCCGATGGGCGCGCCTACCTGAGCCTCGATGCGCACGGGCTGCTGCTCGGAGCCTGGACGAGTGAGTACGGATCCGACATCGGTTTGCAGCGGCACCTGCTGCAGACCCAGTACGCCGATCAACTCTTCGGCGAGTTCCTTGAGAGGCTCGACGCACTCGGCCTCTACGACGACTCCCTGATCGTCGTGACGTCGGATCACGGCGCGTCATTCGACCGGTCCCTGCGGGTGCCCGAGGGTGCGACGGACGAGGCGGGGGTCATGGGCGTGCCGCTCCTGGTGAAGCTTCCCGGCGAGGTCGGGGTGGGGCGCGTCGACGACCGTCCCGCCCAGACGATCGACGTGGTACCGACGATCGCCGACGCGGTCGGTGCACCGGTGCCGTGGGAACTCGACGGCCGGAGTCTGCTCGGGCCGGCCGCCGGGGCAGACCGGCGGCGGGCGATGTACGACGATGGCCGGGAGCTCGCCGCGATCGACGGCGGCCGACTGGAGCGCCTCGACGACGTCGTCGACCGCATCTACGACCTGTTCGAGGGCCCCGACGGAGATCTCGTCCTCTATGGCGTCGAGGGCCACGGTGACCTCGTTGGCCGTCTCGCCGCCGAGCTCCCTGGCGTGTTGTTCACGGCTGAAGGGTGCTGGTCGCCTGGCCTGCTGCCCGACCCGGGCGACGACTTCCAGACGGGCTGGGTCCACGGGTCCCTCGAGGAGCGTTCCGAGGAGGCGCCGGTGCCATACGCCGTCGTCGTAGACGGGACCATCGCCGGCACCGCGGCAACCTTCCGGGAACGGGTCGACGGTCAGCTCGTCCCGCACCGGATCTACGCGATAGCCGACCCTGACGCGTGGGGCGGAGAAGGCGACATCACGCTGTACGAGATCCTTGACGACGAGGAGCCGGTGCTGGCGCCGATCGTCGAGTGTGCGCCGGGTGGCGAAGACCTCGAGGCCCAGGACGACGGGGGGAACGGGTCCTGAGCCCGGACCCGAAGTCCATCCCGCCCACAATCGAGTGGGCTGGCGACCGGATCCGGCTCATCGACCAGCGGCAGCTCCCCGGCGAGCTTGTGATCGTCGAGGCCTTCTCCGTCGACGAGCTGTGTGAGCTCATCGCCACGATGGCAGTGCGCGGCGCGCCTGCGCTGGGTGCTGCCGGGGCGATGGGCGTGGCGCTTGCCGTCGTCGGTGGCGAGGACCTCGACTCTGCAGTCGATGCGCTGACGGCGACCCGCCCGACTGCGGTCAACCTGGTGTGGGGTGCCAGGCGCGCGGCCGCGGCGGCTGACCCCGTGGCTGAGGCCTGCCGGATTGCCACCGAGGACGTCGAGCGGAACCGGCGGATCGGCGCCAACGGGGCAGCCCTCGTTCCAGAGGGTGCACGGGTGCTGACCCACTGCAACGCGGGGGCGCTTGCCTGTGTCGGCTATGGGACCGCTCTCGGAGTGGTCAGGGCCGCCAGTGAGGCTGGTCTCAGACCCAGTGTCTGGGTGGACGAGACCCGTCCCGCTCTGCAGGGAGCTCGTCTCACGGCCTGGGAGCTCGGCCGTCTCGGCATCCCATACACGGTCGTCGCGGATGTCATGGCGGGTTCGCTCATGGCCGACTCCGAGGTCGACCTCGTTGTGGTCGGCGCCGACCGCATCGCCGCGAATGGCGATGTGGCCAACAAAGTGGGCACCTACCCCCTTGCAGTGCTCGCGCACCGCCACGAGGTCCCGTTCTACGTCGCCGCGCCGACCTCCACCATCGACCGGGCGTGTCCCGGTGGCGCCGAGATCCCCCTCGAGGAGCGTGACCCGATCGAGGTCCTCGAGGTAGGCGGGCGGCGGGTTGCACCCCCCGACGCAGCAGCCGAGAACCGAGCCTTCGACGTGACTCCGGCCGAGCTGGTAACCGGCTACATCACCGAGGACGGAGTCAGGCCGGTGATCTGATCTCAGGCGAGCGCCACTGCGACGGCGCTCGCCGACAGTGCCGTACCGGCCCCGCTCTCGTCGGGCTCATACGCGATGACCATCGCGGTTCTGGCCGCAGGAGAATCGAACTCGACCACCACCGCGAACGGGCCGCGCATTCCGTTCGCCCCACCGCTGGCGAAAGTCCGTGCCAGCGGCTCGGGCTGGCCCTGTACCCGGATCTCCACGATCACGTTCCCCTCGAAGGTGTCGCTCGTGCCGGCGACCTCGACCGGCGAGACGACCGTGTTTCCCGGCGTCGGCTGAGAGATCTCTATGGTCTCACTCATTGCCATCAGCACGACGAACGGCGGGCCGTCCTGCGCGAGGCTCATCACGGTGATCGTCGTGGTCGGCCCGATGCCGCGGGGTGCCACGGTGACCTCGCTCGTGGATCCAGCAGGGTGATCGGGATCGACAGAGCGGCTCGCCACGGCGACCGGCGCGACGAGCCCGAGAACCTCGGTGGCGAAGCCGACCGCGGCCGACTCGGGGTCCGCTGCATCGGTTGGGGCCGCCCAGATGGCTCCCGGCACGGTGTCATCGTCGCCGATCGCCTCGGTCCCCGCCGTCGCCTGTCCGCCGTCAGCAGTCGAGGCCGATGTCGCCCCGGTAGCCACCGGGAGGTCGTCGCCGTCGTCACGGAGGAGCACGAAAGCCGCCACCGATGCCAGCGCGACCGCTACGAGCGCAACCGTCGTCGCCGCGGCACGCCTCGGTGTCACAGCTCGATCGTACGGTCTGCTCCCGTGTTCTTTCGGTCCACCTGCCCTGTGTGTGGCTCCGCCGGCCCGGCTCCGTGCGATACGTGCAGGTACCGACTGCGTGCTGCCGACCATGTCCCTACGCCGCCCGCGCTTGTCGGCTGCGTGGCCCTGGTTCGCTACGAGGGAGCGGGGCGCGACCTCCTCACGGCACTCAAGTACCGTGGCGCTCGCCGTGTCGTGCCGTGGTTGGCGCGGGCGATGGCTACATTGGTCGATTCTGCGGACGTGGATCTTGTCACCTTCGTGCCGACGACTGCCGCGCGCCGCCGTCGTCGGGGGTTCGACCAGGCCGAGTTGCTCGCCCGCGGGGTGGGCAGCGTGATCGGCCGCCCGACCCGCCGATTGCTGACCCGCCGCCGAGGACCGCCACAAACCGGCCGCTCCCTGGCGCATCGTCTCTCCGGACCGGAGTTCCGTGCGGGCTCGGTCCGCGGCTGTGTGCTGCTGGTCGACGACGTTGTCACCAGCGGCGCAACCATGGCCGCAGCCGGCGAGGCGCTGGTACGACGCGGCGCGTTGGCGGTGGCCGGCCTGGCGGCGGCGTACACCCCGCCACCCGATCGCGGACCGCCCGTACCAGCAGTCACGTGACGGGCGGCACCGCCGATGGGTGTGGAATACGATCCAGCCTGAGGATCCCCGACAGATGGAGGGGAGCAGTGCAGATCAGGGTCAGTAGCCGCGACGGGAAGGTCTCCGCCGCAATCCGTGCGGCCGCCGATGAGAAGATCGGTCGGTTGTCAAGATTCGTTGAGGGGATGGACAGCGCCGATGTCCACTTCTTCGAAGAGCACAACCCGCGCATCGCCGATCGTCAGGTCTGTGAGGTGACCATGGTCGGTCACGGGCACACGGTCCGGTGCAAGGTCGCAGCACCGGACGCGCTTGCTGCGGTCGACCGCGCCTCGGCCAAGCTCGAGCATCAGCTCCACAAGCTCAAGACCAAGCTGGAGCGCCGGACCCACGGCGCTGCCCGCGGCGGGGCCAGACGGTCCCGGCGCGGTTCGCGTTGAACGACCGATCAGAGGCGGACGGGGCTCGCCGGTAGACTCGAAGGTCTCATGGGCATGTTCGATCGCGTCCTCCGCGCTGGGGAGGGTAAGAAGCTGCGGGCGATCGAGTCGCTCGTTCCTGAGATCAGTGCGCTCGAGGCCGAGGTCGAGGTGCTGAGCGACGACGGGCTCAAGGCCAAGACGGGCGAGTTCCGATCGCGCCTCGACCGTGGCGAGGAGCTCGACGACCTGCTGGTCGAGGCGTTCGCGGTCGTCCGGGAGGCGGCGCGCCGGACGATAGGCCAGCGGCACTTCGATGTGCAGTTGATGGGCGGCGCGGCGCTGCACTTCGGCTGGGTGGCGGAGATGAAGACCGGTGAGGGGAAGACGCTCGTGTCGACGTTGCCCGTCTACCTGAACGGGCTGGCGGGCCGGGGCGTGCACGTCGTAACCGTGAACGACTATCTCGCTAGCCGTGACGCCGACTGGATGGGTCAGATCTACCGGTGGCTCGGCCTCACCGTCGGGTTGGTCGTTCCCGGTGGCGGCGACGCAGAGCACAAGCGCGAGCAGTACGGCTGCGACATCACCTACGGGACCAACAACGAGTTCGGTTTCGACTACCTGCGCGACCACATGGCCACATCAAGGGCGCGACAAACCCAGCGCGGCCACGACTACTGCATCGTCGACGAGCTCGACTCGATCCTCGTCGACGAGGCGAGGACGCCGTTGATCATCAGCGGACGGGTATCCGAGGCCGCATCGACGTACATCAAGTTCGCCAGCATCGTCCGGGGACTGCGGCGCGACGTGGACTACGACGTCGACGAGGAGAAGCGAACGGTCGCCCCCAACGAGGCCGGGATCGAGAAGGTCGAGTCGGCGCTCGGCGTCGAGAACATGTACGACGAGACGTCGACCAACCTCGTCCACCACCTCCAGGCTGCCCTACGCGCCAAGGAGTTGTTCCACCGCGACCGTGACTACCTCGTCCAGGGTGGCGAGGCGAAGATCGTCGACGAGTTCACCGGCCGGATCCTCGAGGGTCGGCGCTGGTCCGAGGGCCTCCACCAGGCCGTCGAGGCAAAAGAAGGCGTCAAGATCAAGGACGAGAACCAGACCCTCGCCACGATCACCATCCAGAACTACTTCCGGCTGTACGAGAAGCTGGCGGGCATGACAGGGACCGCGGTCACCGAGGCGTCCGAGTTCGCGAACACCTACGGCCTCGACGTCGTGCCGATCCCTACCAACGAGCCGATGATCCGTGACGACGAGTCCGACCTCATCTACAAGACCGAGGACGCTAAATTCGACGCGTGCGTCGACGACATCGCTGAGCGGCACGGCGCCGGCCAGCCCGTGCTGGTCGGGACGATCTCGGTCGAGAAGTCCGAGAAGCTCGCCCGGATGCTCGAGAAGCGGGGCGTTCCATACGAGGTGCTCAACGCCAAACAGCACTCGCGCGAAGCCGAGATCGTGGCCCAGGCGGGTCGGCTGCACTCGGTCACGGTGGCGACGAACATGGC
>SDBT01017433.1_pt1 | contig 11345 bp, 8 predicted proteins | sample 2277101 | NCBI WGS metagenome assembly SDBT01 (sample SAMN10404973, study PRJNA504765) | marine sediment metagenome | isolation source: marine sediment core GS10_PC15, 103 cmbsf | place: Arctic Ocean: Southern Knipovich Ridge | collected 2010 | reverse complement strand
GCTTTTTTATAGCTTTTCTTCAACTTTCCCATATTTGCGTCAGGTGAACCGCATTTGCCTTCATGGTGTCGAGGGAACCAGCCGACAACAAACGATGATTGATGATGGCAGGCCATCGGGTCTCTTGAATCAATGATCCAGTGCAGCATTGTATTGATCCAAATAGGATCCGGCTGAGACTCATAAGCCCTGCCCTGGCGGTGCGAGGGCTGCCCCCATATCGGGAATTGAAAAAAAGCCGCTTTTTTTACCACTGGCGGGAGGTCAAGCCGGTCCGCCGCCCTTATTATGTCATCGGCAAACAGTTCGCCGATATCATCTTCTCTGTATGCCACCTTTTTCATAAAATCGAGCCAGAACTTCGGCTCGTCCGGCTCTAATTTGAAACCTTTGATATCGGTAACGCCGTTTTCAATACACACCCAGAACCAGGGGTAATAGTTTATCGGAAAGGCGCTTGTTAAACCCAGACCTTCGCACAGCACCTGAAGCTCGGTCCCAATGCTTTCACCAAAGGCTTTTGTCTCCCTGGTATACATGTCACCATCGTATATATCTTTAATATCTTCTGTCGGGTAATTTGTTGTTTCCTCTCCGTGAATAAACACGTAATCCTCGCAGTGTGACATCATGTTCCTTGTGCCGCTGCCCACGGATATTCCGGCCGGTATATTTTTGTGCAATCTGCCGCATCCCAACGGACAGCCGTGACTGCACTGCTGATTTCCCGGCCCGACCGGGCTCCGGTAAGGAGAATTTGTGGGATAGGGAGACGTGGTGTTGCCGCCCTTTATCATTTCTGAAATTTGTTGACAAATTTTTATAAACTCCGCAGGTCTGGCAATTTTCACACCTCCGGTTCCCCTGATGGCAAGGGCTTTCAGTTTTTTTGCTCCCATAACAGCACCCAGGCCTGCATCTCCGATCGCGTTGGACAGCCTGTGCTGTATTGTGGACCATAAAACCCGGTTTTCACCCGCAGGGCCGATACAGGCAACCTGTGTCTGGCCGCCATGTTTTTCTTTCAGGTACTGTTGAGTAACAAATGTGTCAAATCCTGTTATTTTTCCAGCATCGATTATTTCGGCTTTCCCATCATTTATCCACAGGTAGACCGGTTTTTCTGAATTGCCTCTGACAACTACTCCATCAAATCCGGCATATTTTAATTCAGCTGCCCAGTCTCCGCCCATCGTCCCGTAAGTAAACCAGGGTGTGGGATAAATACGGGGTGAAACCCCGCACACCGAGCCCCTGCCCGATGTAGGCACCAAAGTGCCTGTGAAGGGACCGTTCATGAACATCAGCATATTTTCAGGGTCATAGGGACCGACACCGGGTTTAAGTTCGTTCCATGCTATACGTGTCGCTATCCCTTTTCCGCCGATATAATCCAGAACATACTTTGCAGTTTCCTCCGTGGTGATCTCCCCAGTCCCTATGTCAACCCTCAATATCCTGCCGGCCCAGCCGAACATTTCACTCATTTCGTTGTACCTCTCGGTATAAAAGTTACGGCCTGTCTGGGGCACACCTCAACACATATCGGCCCGTTCTCCCTGCCACGACACAGGTCGCACGTATAATAGATTTTTTTTCCGTCTTCCTCCCGTCTCCACACCAGGCTGGGAGTAAAAGGGCATGCCGCCGCGCATTTACCGCATCGTAAGCATTCAACATCATTTATATACCTCGCACCGGTTTCGCTGTCAATGGACATGGATTTATCTTTTTTCGGGCAGGCATAGTAGCAGGAAGGGTACCGGCACTGATGGCAAATATGCGCGGGAAACTCCAGGGCAAGGTCATCCGGAACAACATGGATCCTTGACAACCAGCCGCCGCATATCCCGTCATGATACGCAGAACAGGCTACCTCGCAAACCTTGCATCCCCTGCACAGATCAGGATTGTGAGCTACCTTTCCTGATTTCGGCACATCGGCTGACACATCGGCAGGTGGCATAAATCAGCGCCTCCTTTATCAAGTTATTTCAAGCTTTTGAAATTTCGAACTAATTAGGTTTACAAATTAGTTCTTTGTGAATAAATCACAAATTCACTAAATTGAGCCGTTTCACCGCGACTAATTAGTTCTATTTAACTGTTTATATTTTCATAATTGCTAATCTTAAGAATACTTAGTTAAAGTAAAAATGCCAATTGTTCACCAAGAACTAATTATATCCTTATTTTCTTTTAAAATCAAAATTTTTAGGACCGAAGTTATAATATTTTCCTGAATTTACAGTAATGTTCTTGACATAATGTATTATTCCATTGTAGCATACAAAAAAAAAGAGAGGTTTAACGGTATAAAGATTTCGTTTGTTGCTGAGGTAAATATCTCAGAGAGATGTTTAATAATTTAAAAAAGGAGATTTCAGATGATTAAATCCCTTCATGATTATGTGTATAACGCGTACAAGCCTGCAATCGGTAAAAAACGGCATGAAATCGTCACACCTGCCCTGATCCTTGATCTCGATGTGGCAAAACGCAATATTAAGTACATGGCAGACTACTTAAGTAAAATGCCCGCCGACCTAAAACCTCATATAAAGGTCCAGAAGTGCTCCGAACTTGCCAAAATGCAGATAGAAGCGGGGGCCATAGGTGTCTGCACGGCCACTGTGTGGGAAGCAATTGTCATGAGCCGCGCCGGCATTGAGGATGTGTACATTGCAAATCAGATCGGCGGTCCGGCAAAGATAAAGGCTCTGGCCCAGGAGGCAAAGCGCGGCCGTTTGAGCCTGGCAGTCGACAATAAACAGAATGCCGATGATCTCTCAAGCGCGGCTAAGGCTGCAGGCAGCGAGCTCGGCGTCCTGATCGAAGTCGATGTGGGCATGGGGAGGGGGGGCGTGCGCTCCGTTGACGAGGCGGAGGATCTGGCACAGCATTTGAGCAAACTTCCCAACCTCCGTTTCCTGGGTATTCAGGGATACGAAGGCCACTGCATGCTGGAACCGGACCACGAGCTGCGCGTCAAGAAGGCAAAACAGGCCATTGACCTCCTGGGTGAGGTCATCGAACGGCTGGCAAAGGCAGGATTTGAATGCAGGATCGTCTCCGGCGGAGGCACGGGAACATATAACATCACAGGCGCGGACCCGCGCATCACAGAACTTCAGGCCGGCTCATACGTTTTTATGGACAATTTTCACGGCAGCCTTGTGCCCGGCTTTTCCCGGTCGCTTACGGTGCTGAGCACTGTCTTTATCCAGCACGGGAACACAATAATAATGGATGCCGGACGTAAATCCATCGGTATTGACCTTGCGCCTCCGACCATGATGGAATATCCGGACTACCAGGCCCGTTTTTTTGCCGAGGAGCACGCTCTATTTGACGTGGATGAAAAGTGCAAGCTCAAACTCGGAGATACAGTTGAGCTGACCCCCGGATACGCGCCCACTACTGTCAATCTTTACGATGCCTTCCACGTTGTCGAGGATGATGTGGTGGTCGATATCTGGCCGATCATTCCAAGAGGACCGGGTCATAATGGTATTCTTGGCGGTTAATGACCGATAAAGGAGCTGTTTATTATGATGACAAAACCCGATTATGTTTCAGCAGAAGAGTTTGATGAAATATTTCAATCAGTCAGCAACTGGGGACGATGGGGGGCGGACGATGAAAAAGGCACTCTCAACTACATAACCCCTGAAACTGTACAAAAAGCTGCGTCATTTGTAAAATCCGGGCGCACTGTTTCGCTTGCCATACCGATCAACAAGGTGGCCGGCCCCGACAACCCTCATCCCGCGCTTCATTATATTACCCATAACCACGATATCGACATACCCCAGGGGGAGCCCCATTTTGTTCTGGACTTCCTGGCCAGTGAATGTCATGGCGACTGTCATTCACACATGGACGCGCTCTGCCATGTCAGCTACAGGGGCAGGCTTTACAATGACAGACCTGTCAGCAGCGTCACCTCCCGGGGGCCGGAAATTTACGACATTACAACCTACGCGCACAGCATCGTGGGGCGCGGCGTACTCCTTGACATTCCGCGCCTTCGCAAAGTCAAATGGCTCGAGCCGGGTGAAGCTGTTACGGCAGAAGAGCTCGAGGCTGCTGAAAAAGCACAGGGCGTCAGACTTGGTGAGGGGGATATTTTTCTTTTCCGGACCGGCCATCACCGAAGGCGGCTCGAGCTGGGGGCGTGGGACAACGGCTACGAAGGTGACGGCAAGGCCGGGCTGCATGTCGATGCCTTGCCCTGGCTTCACGAGCGGAAGGCGGCTGTGTTCCTGCCGGACGGTGACGGGGAAACTGTGCCCTGCAATGTCGAAGGAATGGCCTATCCGGTCCACACCCTACAGATCACCGCCATGGGCATGATCTGCGCCGACAGCCTTCAGTTTGAGGAGCTTGTTAAAGTGTGCGAGGAGGAAAAACGCTGGGAGTTTATGACAGTCGTGTCACCGCTCAGGCTGCCGGGGGGGACCGGCTCACTGATCAATCCTGTGGCGATTTTCTGATAAACGAAAACTAATTTCTTTAATTATTCAACAGGCTTTATAAACACCATCCCCCGCTCTTTCGCTGTTGCATTTATCCCTTAGAAAAAAGGGCCAGGATTTTCTAATATTTCTTTTATTCTCTTGAGGAACCTGGCAGCGCCGGCACCGTCCACGATCCTGTGGTCAAATGTCAGGCTGAAAGTCGCAACAGTTCTAACTTCTATTTTATCGCTAACGACCCATGCTCTTTTGAACATTTTTCCTATACCCAGGATCGCGCACTCAGGCGGATTAATGATAGGGGTGAAAACGTCAACATCCAGCGTGCCCAGATTACTTATTGTAAAAGTCCCGCCGGTAATATCATCGAGAGTCAATTTTTTGCTTGCAGCTTTATCAGCCAGCTCGTACATTTTAACTACAAGATCAGTTAATTTCAATTTTTCTGCATTTTTTACAACAGGGACTACCAGGCCCTCATCAATATCAACAGCAATTCCTAAATTTATATCTTTGATCTTAAAAATTTTATTTTCAAGAAGACGGGAATTAATAACCGGAAACTCCTTAAGTGCCAGGGTCACGGCCCTGGCAAAGATATGCGTGTAGGTCAGCTTTTTACCGGTTTTTTTCAATATTTCCTGTTTCAATCTATTCCTGAGCTCAGCCGTTTTTGTGCAATCGACAGGTGATGTGATCGTAACATGGGGAGCCTCCAGGTGCATTCGGGAAAGTCTCTGGGCTGTTTTTCTCCTGGGCAGACTCATCTCGATCGATTCGAGGATCTCCACTCCTGCTATTTCGACGGGGAATTTTTTATCACGCCCGACTATCTTTAACACATCTTCTTTTGAGATCATACCGCCTAAACCTGTTCCCTTTATCTTTGACAGGTCAATATTATGGCTTTCTGCAATTTTAAGTGCCAGAGGCGAAACCCCGGTCCGGGCCCTGTTTTGAGGGGCTTCAATCCCCATCTCTTTTTTCCTATCTTTTTCCACCCCCTGGCCCGCGGACATTTGTTCTTCTATTTGTACTTCTTCTTCCTCCACTGTTTCCCCTATATGGGCAACCAATTCCGAAACAGGCACCGTAGAACCTGCGGGAACAATTATCCTGGTCAGAACACCGGACACCGGAGATTCAACGTCTGAAGTAATTTTTTCCGTCTCGACCTCAAATAAAGGTTCATTTTTTATAACACTGTCCCCTTCACTTTTGTGCCATTTTATTATTTTTCCTTCTTCCATAGTCAAACCAAGCTTCGGCATCTCCACATTTACCATGACTCATCAACACCTCTTAGTTTATGATTTTAAAAAGATAGGGATTTAATTTTCATTCGGGGTTGACTCATCCAGCCCGAATCACTTATCCTTTCACCGACCCGAGCGTAAGCCCGCGGGCGAAGTGTTTTTGTACGGCGAGGCCGATTATAAAAACGGGAACCATGGACAGCACTGCCATCACGCCTGACTCTCCCCAGAGCTGCCCCTCGTTGCCGAAATAGGTCGATACAGCCACCGGCACAGTGAATACACGGGTGCGCGAGAAAATTACACCGAAAAGAAATTCCGTCCAGCTGAAGATATACGCGAATACAGCAGTCGCTATCACCCCCGGCATAATCATCGGCAAAACGACCCTGACAAGGGCGCCAATGCGTGAGCACCCGTCCACCATGGCGCTTTCCTCCACATCGACCGGAATCTCCAGGAAGTAACTCCTCAGCATCCAGATCACGAACGGCAGGTTGAACGTTGTGTAGAACAGGATCATCACCTGGTAGGTGTCGATCCAGCGTATTATACGCATCATCAGAAAGAGCGGAAATACTATGGCAATTGGAGGCAGCATGCGCTGGGACAGGACCCAGAAAGCCAGGTTGCGCCCGCCAGTCTTAAAACGTGCCATAGCGTAGGCCGCAAGTGTGCCCAGCACCATGACGGAAACGGTCGAGCAAATGGTGATGATAAAACTATTCTTCAGCGCCGTGTACCCTCCTAAACCGGTTTTCTGCACAGCAATAAAATGCACAAAGGTTGGCCGCTTCGGAAACCATATGGGTGGGTAATTGTAGTACTGCCCCGGCTGTTTTATCGCTGTTACTGTTATCCAAAAGATCGGGAACAGAAAGAAAAGAACTGCAATTATCAGGGCTGTGTAACGTCCGGCTTTCTTTAAAAAGTAAAGCCAGCTATTTTGTCTGCGCCCGGTAATTATGCTCCTTGCTGCTATATTCAATCTTTTTCTCCTTCACTCTTTTTGGAATTGTCGAACGGCCAATGTGATTATGACCGCCAATATAATCAGGAAGACCCACGATCCCGCCGCGGTATGGCTCATGCGGAAGAAACGCGCCCCTGTCTTGTATAAGTAGTAAGCGATCGTTTGCGTCGCAAGACCGGGCCCTCCGTGAGTGACGACATACACGATGTCAAAAATCTTCAATGCTTCGATAGTCCGGATCAGGATGACAACCATGACCACGGGACTGATGACCGGGATCGTTATTTTCCAGAAAGTCTGCCATTTCGAGGCCCCGTCGATTGAAGCGGCCTCCCCCAGTTCCGGATTGACAGATGACAGGCCGGCAAGCAGGACAAGAAACATGAACGGGGTCCACTGCCAGAATTCGGTGACGATAAGGGCTACAAAAGCCGTCTTCGGTCTTGTAAGCCAGGAGATCGTCACCCGGTGGCCGGCAAACCATCCGAGGACCTGATTGATCGGTCCGAATGCGGGATGCCAGAGCATACGCCACGTATAGCCGACAACTACGGGAACCATCATGACCGGGAGAATAAGCAGGGCCAGGAAATAACGTTTTCCCCTCACATGGCCGACCATGAGAAGCGCAAGCCCCAGCCCGAAGAAGAACTCGATGGTCACACCCGAGACGACGATGATCGTCGTTGTCCACATGGCCTTCCAGTACTCTAAGCTTGTCAGGATGTCCTTGAAATTGGCCAGGCCGACGAAGGGTCGTCCCGGGACCTTCGGCTCCCATCGTATAAAGCTGATTCCAAGCGAGAATACAAGGGGAAAAATGCCGACCGCCAGCATAAGAGCCATGGATGGCGCAATCATCAGCCATCCTTCGTGCCTCCGTATCCATTTTCGGAAGCTGCTTCCCCACCGCGATTCCGGAACAACCGAAATATTATCATTAGCCCGGCCCAAAAGAAACCCCTTTTATTGTCCTGAGAATAAAAAGAAGGAGGGGACCATTTAATACAGCCCCCTCCCTGTCCTGGATATCAAAATTACTGCAATTCGCGAATTTTATCCTGCATCTTCATTAAATCCTGGTAAGTGGCTTTGACCCTGTCGCGTCCAAGCCGGTTGGTGACACCATCCATCTTTGCGGCTGCCTCATCGAGAGCGGCCTGTATGTCCATACCACCCATAACCGATGTTAAAGCCTCATCGACAATCTGGTCGTATTCCGTGCCGCCCAGTATCTTTGTGGGAACCAGGGCGTACTTTCCTGCTTCACGGAGTGTTTCCAGGTACAGAGGAGCGTTCGGCCAGGCTGCCTGGTACTGGGGAGATTCGAACTGTGAGATGCGGTACGGATCCATGAGACTGCTTGCGTAGAGGGATGTCGCGAGCGCCATCTCCTTTGCGTTCATCCACATCATAAAGGCGAAAGCAGCTTCCTTGTTTTTAGAGTCAGCCGAGAGCACCCAGAATCCGTTGCCCATCATTCCAGCCGCAGGCGGGCCTTCACCCTTGAAAACCCCGGGAAGCAGGGCATACTTGATCTTACCCGCCACCTTGGTAGGCGGCAGCCAAGTCGGGTAGTTTGCCAGGCCGCTCGAAGCTTCCGCAAACCGTCCGCTGGGCGGCCAGCTGAACTGCATGGCGATCGTGCCTGAAACAAACGCGCTCCACAATTCACCTACATTATAATTATCCATGCCGGGAGGGCCGAACTCAAGCGCTTTCACGAGCTGCTCCATAGTCTGCCTGCCGATTTTGCCGTTGATCGTGGGTTTCATGGTCTCAGGATCGAAAAGCTGTCCGCCGGCGCCCCGGAACAGCTGGAGAAACCAGTAGTATGCCTGACCGGCTGCGCGAACACCGGCCCCTCCATAGACCTCGCCGCCGGTAAAATCCGTTATGAACTGGCCGATCTGGTTGTACTGCTCCCAATTTTTCGGCGGGGCAAGATCGTACCCGTGCTTTGCCTTGAACTGTTTCATTGTCTCAGGGTCCTCGAAGATGTCGGCGCGATAGTATAGAATGAAAATATCGCCGTCCATGAGAATCCCCCATATCTCATCCTGATAATACATCGTTGCAAGTTTGCGCCCGGGTTCGATATCCGCGAGATCCTCTTCGGTCATGTATTTCTTGACATAACCATCGAGCGACACAATGACACCCGCTGCCGCAAAGTCCGGTACCCAGTCGGGCACGATACGATAGATATCGATGGCTCCTGAGCGGGCTTCGTGCTCCAGAAACGGCTTGGACATTGTTTCTGTGTACGGGGAAGGAATGACATTGACCTTTACACCTGTGATCTTTTCGAACTGTGCGCCAAACGCCGTAGGCGGTCCGGCTGCAATGCCCTCGGTGAGAATGCTTATCGTTACACCCGCATACTTTTTAGCAAGCGCTTCGGCCCGATCCTTCTGTGTCCCGGTCAGCTTGACTTCTTCAACAGCTTCAGCCGGCTCTTCGGTTGGTCCTTCATCCTTACCCTTGCCTCCTATAAACAGGAAAGCCGAGATAAGAACAACACTCATCAGAATAACAACTAAGCGTGAAGATACTCTTTTCATGTTTACCTCCTTTATTTAATTAGTTCCTGTAAATTTTTTAATTATATTGTGTTAAATGACAACGTCCGATCCATATAAAACTACATGTTTATTCATTCAATATTTAATAAAGGTCAAAAAGGATAAATTAAATATTAGCCTGCAATTTACTTTTTTTATATAAAGCAGCTTCCCTCACTGTTTTAATTATACGATCTTCATTCGGGATAACCGCATCCTCTAATACCGGACTGAAAGGTATGGGTACTGTAGGTGTCGCCACACGCATGATCGGGGCAGTTAAACTATCGAATGCTTCCTCGGTAACCATAGCGGATATTTCAGAGCTGAAGCCGCATCGCTCATAATCCTCATCCACCGCAACCAGTTTGCCGGTCTTTCTCACGGAGTCAATAATTGTTTTTTTGTCCAGAGGAACAATGGTTCTCGGGTCAATCACCTCCACATCAATGCCTTCTTCCGACAGTTTTTCGGCAGCTTTAAGAGCTTTGTGCACCATCCATGCTAAAGCGACTACTGTTACATCTTTCCCCTTCCTCTTAATGCTCGCTTCACCAAAAGGAATTGTATACTCCTCTTCCGGAACCTCCCCTTTTACATTGAGCAGCATCTTGTGTTCAAAATACATTACCGGGTCGTCGTCTCTAATCGCTGTTTTCAGCAATCCTTTCGCGTCGTAAGCTGTCGATGGTATTACGCATTTCCAGCCCGGTATGTGGGCTATAATGGAATAAGCGGACGATGAATGATGCGCTGCCGCAGACATCCCCGCACCTATCACGGTCCTTAAAACCATAGGCACTTTCATACGCCCGCCGAACATGTACCTCAGCTTCGGGGCTTGATTGAATATCTGATCACCGGCGACACCGAAGAAATCGATGAACATCAGCTCGACAACAGGTCTCAACCCAAGGGACGCGGCACCAGCCCCGGCCCCTACGAATCCCGCTTCAGATATTGGTGTGTCCAAAACTCTTTTATCTCCGAACTCATCCCAGAGTCCCTTGGTCTGACCCAGAGGGGCGCCCCAGATCCTCAGATCTTCGCCCATAAGAAAAACAGATTCGTCCCTGCGCATCTCTTCACTTAAAGCCTCGCGTATAGCCTCTACAAGCAATATCTCTCTCATGCCCGTAATACCTCTAATTAGATTTGGAAAATCTACCAGCCAAGCCTGGAATTACCACAGACAATTAATTAAATTATTTTAGTAATAAGGTGTGACAAATATATCTGTAAACGCTTCCTCCGGTTTCGGCCACGGGCTGCTCTCGGCAAAATCAATAGCGCCAGCGACCTCTTCTTCTACATTTTTGTCCACTTCTTCTAATTCTTTTTCAGACACGAAGCCTTCTTCCACCAAAAAAGCCCCGAGCTTTTTTATGGGACAACGTTTTTTACAATCCTCAACCATTTCTTTTGTTCGATAAGTATCAGCATCACCCTCAAAATGACCATAATGCCTGCATGTAACGCACTCCAAAAAGGTCGGCCCTTTTCCCTGCCTTGCATTCTCTATCGCTTCCAATGCGGCATCATGTACTGCCAATACATCGTTACCATCCACCGTTATTCCGGGGATACCATAAGCTGCCGCACGGTCCGCAACTTTCTCAACCTTCATTACGCTGGAGATATGGGTGGATTCCGCGTATTGATTATTTTCACAAACGAACAATATCGGAAGATCCCATATAGCGGCAAGATTCACTGATTCATGAAAACTGCCCTGATTCGTGGCCCCATCACCAAAAAACGCGACAGCTACCTGATTGGTTTCCTTGTATTTAAAATTTAATGCCGCGCCGGTTATTAACGGGAGAGAACCTCCCACAATTCCGCACGCACCAAGTATACCAAGGTCAAAATCAGCAATATGCATGGAGCCGCCTTTGCCCTTGCAGTACCCGGTCTCTTTACCGTACAATTCAGCCATCATATATTTTACGTCACCGCCTTTCGCGATACAATGCCCGTGCCCCCTGTGTGTGCTTCCTATGTAGTCATCTTTACGCAATGCTGAACATACACCTACAGCTACCCCTTCTTCCCCCGCGTACAGGTGAACAAA
>SDBT01017432.1_pt1 | contig 11346 bp, 10 predicted proteins | sample 2277101 | NCBI WGS metagenome assembly SDBT01 (sample SAMN10404973, study PRJNA504765) | marine sediment metagenome | isolation source: marine sediment core GS10_PC15, 103 cmbsf | place: Arctic Ocean: Southern Knipovich Ridge | collected 2010 | reverse complement strand
GCCTGGAACCACAGAATATGTTGGAAAATTTATTTTAGAAGAAACTTCGCATAAAAGATGCGGTAAAGACTTTGGACTTGCTTATAATCCAGAATTTATAGCTTTAGGCAGTGTGATTCACGATTTCTTAAATCCAGATTTTGCACTAATTGGAGAAGTTAATAAAAAAGACGGGGATATTTTAGTAGAAATTTATAAAAATATTTGCGAAAATAGTCCTTATTTTGCAAGGATGAGTCCTGTGAATGCAGAAATTGCTAAGATTTCTTTGAACTGTTATATTACAACGAAAATAACATTCGCAAATTTTCTAGGTTCAGTGTGTGAACAGGTACCTGGTGCAAATGCGGAGGTTGTTACACAAGCTCTAGGTCTAGACAGTAGAATAGGTTCCAAGTACTTAAAACCTGGGCTAGGCTATGGAGGCCCCTGTTTCCCGCGGGATAATCTTGCTTTCTCAGCATTCGTCAGAAAGCTAGGCATGAAAGCAAAGCTATCTGAGACTATGGATGAGATAAATAGAGAACAGGGCACGAGAATAACAGGGGTAATAGAAAGGGTGGCCAAAGAATTCAAGTTGCAGAAAGAAAAGGTCAAAATTGGTGTTCTGGGACTTTCTTACAAACCAGATACCCCTATAGTAGATGATTCTCAAGCAATAGATATTGTGAAAGGTCTCATTAGAAAAGGATACAGCGTGGTGGTTTATGATCCTATGGCCCAAGATCTTGCCCGAAGTGTTCTTGGAGGTGCGGTTGAATATGCAAAGGGTTTTTTGGAGTGTCTCGAAGAGTCTAAAATTGCTCTGATTGCAACTCCTTGGAATGAATTCAAAAACCTAAACTACGGAAGGTTGAGAAATAGGAACGTAGTCATTCTAGACTGCTGGCGGATTATTAGAGATGTGAATCTGGACATTAGATACTTAGGGGTTGGTGATAAGTCAGCAACACGGAGGTCAGCATGAAACACAAACGTATTCTTGTTACTGGAGCGGGTGGTTTTGTGGGTTCTCATCTGGCAAGAAAGCTTTTCAATCAGGGAGACTTCGTAAGAGCAGTAGATGTCAAATGGGATGATTATATTGAGGAGCCCTACTGCTCTGAAAAAGTGACGCTAGAATTGAGAGACAAAGATAACTGTTTGAAAGCAACAGAAGGCGTAGATTATGTATATAATCTGGCTGCAAATATGGGTGGAATTGGTTTCATTACCCGAGTAGGCGCAGATATTATGTATGACAATGTTCTTATAAATACCAATATAACTAAAGCATGTATCGAAAATGAGGTAAAACGGTTATTTTTTTCTTCTTCAGCCTGCATATATCCTACTTATAAACAGGAATCACCCGAAGTTACACCCCTGAAAGAAGATGATGCTTACCCTGCTGATCCTGACAACTTCTACGACTGGGAGAAACTCTATACCGAGAAGATGCTGGAAGCATTTAAAGAAGATCATGACCTTGATGTTAGAATAGCCCGCTATCACAACATTTATGGTCCCGAGGGAACGTACGAAGGGGGAAGGGAGAAATCGCCCGCAGCTATTTGCCGAAAAGTAGCACAAAGCTCTTGTCCTGGTGAAATTGAGATTTGGGGAGATGGCAAGCAGACTCGCTCCTACTGTTATGTAGACGATTGCGTTGAGGGCACAATACTACTAATGCAATCTGACTATGGCCGCCCGCTAAATATTGGTTCGGACAGATTGGTCACCATAGATGAACTTACAGACATAGCAGTAGACATTTCCGGTAAGAGGATAACCAGAAAATACGATCTGAGCGCTCCTCAGGGTGTGAGGGGAAGGAATGCTGATTTGACTCTACTTAGGAAGGTACTGGGATGGGAGCCCCAGGTGGGTTTAGAGGAAGGATTGAAGCGGACTTACCAGTGGATTAACCAACAAGTGACGAATACCCCAGAGACATAGCTGAAAGAGTTCATAAGCAAGGGTTGATGACTAAGAGATAGACAGCATACATCAAAATTGCTACAGGGCCTGGGCTCCAAATTGCATCATGGGCAGACAGAAACAGCACTATCATACTTCACCCAACAAACTATGATGAGACACAATATGTGAAAGAGGCAAAAATATTTTACAACCGTTATTGGCGGAATGAACATACCAAAGTCAATCCTTTTGACAATCATCCTGGGGAATGGACAAATGATGACTTTGCATATCATCTTGATTTCTTCAGACCATTCGTCAAAGGTAGGATTTTGGATGTGGCAGTGGGCAATTTCTGTACATGATTAGTAAATTTTGCGAAAGAGCATACGGGTTGATGTTTCCAAAATAGCCATAAGCAAGGCTCGTAGTAGGTACTCTTCTATCGAATTCAAAGTATTGAGCGAGTGGAGATTGCCATATGCTGACAGTTATTTTGATACCGTGTGTGCCATTGATGTTTTGGAGCATATTCTAGACATGGAATCCGTCCTTGAGGAAATCAACAGGGTATTAAAACCTGGAGGAAGCTTGCTAATTGCTACCTTTGAATATAAACCGGATAAAAATATTGCTTATTGCTCTAAGATCTCTTGACGACCATTTTTATCCAACTTCACCACACATTCGGTTTTTCACTAGGAGAAACCTTGCGGATCTTCTCCAGCGAAAAGAGTTCAAAGTGATAAGATATGAAAAGAATTGAACCTATTTTGGTTTCATACCGAGAGGACAAGGTGATAGCATCAAAGTAGTCCGAGGAGCCTTAAAACGAAAGTATTGCTAATTCAACCATTCAAGGATCCGGGGCTCTCTGGTGAGTCATATCCCCCCGTTGGCTTAGGATACGTAGCAACTGCATTGAGAAAGAGTGGCCATACTGTTTATATACTGGATTGTTTGAAAAACAATTACAATTACGAAAGTTTTATTAGAAATGTAAAAAAGGTTTTACCAGACATAGTGGGGATTAGCGTCTTTTCGATATCGGTTCCATACGTAAATAAAATGATTAATATGATTAAGAATGAGGTCCCTAATGTCATAATTGTCCTTGGTGGACCCCATGTGTCTTCTTTACCAGAGAGAATTCTAAATCATTTTGAAAGAGCTGATTTTGCTATTAGGGGGGAAGGAGAGATTCCTATGAGACGATTGGCAGATTATCTGGAACAGAAAAATAAAAATTTTTCAGAAATTCCTGGCCTTATATATCGGAAGGATAAGGAAATCCTAATGAATAATTCTCATTTCGCAAAAAACGTTGAGGAATATGATTTTCCAGCATGGGATCTTATCAATCCTCCGGAATATTTTAAATACTTAAGTATTGGTCCTGATACTGTCCCAGTATTCTTTTCTAGGGGTTGTCCTTTTGCATGTACTTTTTGTGCAGCAAAAGTTACTTCGGGACAGATGTTGAGACGACGTAGTTCAGATCATATATTTAAGGAATTAAATCTTTTGCAAAAAAATTATAACATAAAAAAATTCATAATTGAAGATGAAGGATTCGGTGTATCAAAAAAATTCTTGATGGATTTTTGCGAGCGGGTAAAAATAGAGAATTTTAAAGCAAAATTTGCCATGGGCATAGGTATGAGACTAGATATAGTGGATAGGGAGCTTTTAGAGTCTATGAAAAAAAGTAATTTCGAAAGGATTATAGCCCTGGGAATAGAATCTGGGTCTGAACGTGTTCTTAAAATGATGAAAAAGCATATAGATTTAAAGTTGATCTGGGAGAAGGTCAATTTGATGAATGAGATGGGATTTGAACCTACGGGATATTTTATTTTAGGATATCCGGATGAGACCAAGGAAGAGATGAAAAAAACAATACAATTGGCTTTGAAGCTTCCTATTGGGGAAGCTAGCTTCACGGCCTTTCAACCTTTACCTGGCACTGAAGCTACAAAGATGCTCATTAAGAAGAAGGAATTACCAGAAGATTTTGATTTTACAGCAGTGGCTCAAAATAAGGTTACATATAGTCCACGAGGCGTCTCTCTTAAGGAATTAGAGTACATTCGCAAAATGGCTATACTCAGATTTTACCTTAGACCTAAAATATTAGCACGGTATTTCAAATCTTTCAATACATTTATTTATACTTTTAAAAAAGTGTACGCTGTTTTTTTGAGGACAAATATATCAAAGCAAATAGTTGTCGATTGAGAAGTATTAAAATGAAAGCCAAAAGTTAGCTTGGATGATTGGCTCAACCGTAATTATGAATAGTTTATTTCTCAGATCAAAAATCGGCAGAAGAAATGCAGCATAAAAGAATAGAAAACCTAAAAGTTGTTCTCTCTGGGCAACTAATTACGAGCCGGACAGAAACCCTTGAGGAATACCTCAAAGAAAGAGTAAATACCCTTGCAGTTATAGGTATTACAAGTCCATTTGCGCTTAACAACGTCTCAAGATGTACACTTTACAAAAAAGGTAAATTGGTTGGAGAATTCAAATTGCCGAGTTTTCAAATCCGAAATATGAGGTGGTACAAACGACCTTTCCTTTATATCTCATTTTCAGTTTATCTTGTTTCTATGCTTTATGCAATCATAAGACTGAGGGAGAAATTTGATCTCTTCACAGGAATTTCCTGTTTCTCAACTTTTGTTGGAATTTTTCTGAAAAAGCTAAACGCCGTCAGAAATTTAATTTACTATAGCATTGATTATTACCCTGAACCTTCAAAATTTGGTTTTAATACCTTCATCGTCAGTGCTTTTAGAATTGCAGATAAATTATGTGTAAAAGATGCAAATTTAACCTGGCATATTTCTCCTCGAATTGCAGAAGCAAGATATAAATATGCAAAGGTTTATCCTGAGAGTTACAAACACTTGGTTGCGCCTCTTACCTATAGCCCAAAATTTCTAAGATTTAAACCAATTGAGGAGACAGAACGTTATACTATTGGTTTTGTAGGAACTCTTTCAGAAAATCAAGGATTGCAATTACTTATAAGGGCAATGCCTAGGATTATTAAAGAAATACCTAAAGTGAAAATAAGGATTATTGGCAAAGGACCTTACGAAAATGAATTAAAAAAATTGATAGAAGAGCAGAATTTAAATGACTATTTTATTTTTCATGGTTTTATTAAAGACGATAAAGAAGTTTTAGATATACTTTCTGGTTGTGCTGTTGGTATTGCTCCCTGGACTTCAAAGGAAGATGATAATGTGTTATATGCTGACCCAGGAAAGCCAAAATTGTATGCTTTTTGTGGATTACCGATAATAATTACTAATGGAACATTAGTAGCAAAAGAAATCGATGAAAAGAGAGTAGGTATAAGCATAAACTATAATGAGAACGAGCTAACTGAAGCAGTAATTAAGTTACTAAGAGATGAGGGTATATTAAGGGCGTATAAAAAGAACGCGTCTGAATTCGCAAGGGGATATACGACAGAGAAAATTTTTGATGCTGTTCTTCAAAAAAGCCTTTTGTACTTAAACTAAAATAAAGATATGAGCTACCCATTAGTTAGTATAATTGTAATAAATTATAATGCCAAAAATTTATTGGAAAAATTTTCCCCTTCTGTTGCCAATTTAAATTATCCTAATTGTGAAGTCACAGTGGTTGATAATGCTTCAACGGATGATAGCGTAGAATTTCTAAGAAATTCCTATCCTCAGTTTAAAATAATTCAAGCAGATAAAAACTATGGCACTGCAGAAGGAAGTAATATCGGCGCAAGGTATGCTAATGGAGAATATATATTTTTTATTAGTAATGATATGGAGTTGGATAAAGACATTCTAAATCATATGATCGAAAGAATGAAAAACGACACTAAAATAGGAATATGCACTTGTAAAATGAGGCGCATAACTGAGAAAGGAGAAAAGTTAAATATTATAGATAGTGTCGGTGGAGATCTGGATATTTTTGGTTTCCCTTCAGCAAGGGGAATTAATGAAATTGACGAAGGGCAATACGATTGTTTTGCAGAAGTTTTTTTCTCATTCGGCGGTGCAATGCTTATAAGAAAGAAAGTATTTCAAGAAACAGGTGGGTATGATTCTTCCTTCTTTACGCTTGCTGATGATATAGACTTATCCTGGCGGGTAAGATTATTAGGTTATAAAACTGTTGTAGAACCCAAAGGGTTTCTTTATCATAGCGTTTCTGCGACTTTAGGGTCTAAGTTTCGTCGGAGTCAAAAAAGATTCATTTCGGAAAGAAATACATTGAGGATGCTTTTTAAAAATTACAGTTCATTCTCTCTTTTGTTAATTTTACCATGGTATTTTCTTCTTCTCCTCGGAGAAATTTCTTTTTTTATCATGCTTGGAAGATTTAGTTTAGCGAACTCAGGTATAACAGCGATTACCTGGAATATAAAAAGTTTCCCTTCTGCAGTGGAGAAGAGGCGGAAAATCCAAAAAACTCGGGTTTTCAATGACAAAGCGATTTTAAGAATAATGCGCAGGAAATCTCATAAATTCGCAATCTTTTTAGATTTTGTAAGAAACAGAAACTCAGAGAATTGGATAAGATATTTCCAGTGACCTACAATTGACATTAACAGTGATTTATTTGTTTATGTAAAAAGTAAAGTTAAGACATACTATAAACTGTCAAGTTAGAACTTGTTCTTTCTCAAATTGAAAGAACATCCTTTGAGGATCATAATCTGCTTCGTATTTGAGCATGCTGTACATGATCGAGATAATCTTTTTGCCTACACAGATGAGAGCTTGTTTGCTTTCCTTTCCTTCAGATATCTTCCTGCGGTAAAGAGACCGAAGATAGGGGTTGTGTTTCAGGGAAGCTACCGCAGCCATGTATAGTGAGGCTCTTAAGGCAGAAGGGCCCTTTTTAGACATCTTCGGATGAAGATTCTTGCTCTCTCCGGATTCTGATATCCTGGGATACCAGCCAATAAATCCAATAAGTTTATTGGCTGAGGAGAATCTAGTTATGTCTCCACCGACTTCTCCGCGGAAAGCAGCTATAGTCTTAGGGCCAACTCCAGGGATTCCAAGAAGCCTTTTCTGGGGTGAGGAAGGCTGGTTAGAGGAAAGAATCTCCTCAATTTTATCCTCGATCTCCTTAATCTTATCCTTTAAAGACTCAATCTCATCAATGAGGATTCTTAAGGCCATTCCTCGCACTTCAGAAGCCTTACCAGAGTATATGGACTCTTTGGCTACTTGAATGAGTTTCTCAGCCAGCTCAGAGGAGTAATTGTTACCCTGGATTTTCCTGGCCATCTTCACTAAGTCAGTTCTTCTTGCTCTGGCCATATCCACGGCTGTGGGGTATTTTTTAAGAATCATCGAGGAGACTTTTCTAAAGGGATTCTTGATCAAATTAGTATGTTCAGGAAATACTAGATTGAGAAGAGTGTAGGCCTTTCTGAGATAGTTCTTCTTATCCTTCTGAAGGTGATAACACAGTCTTAACAGTTCTGAGAGAACTTTCACTCCTTCTCCAGGAACATAAGAAGCTAGGGCTTCTTTGGAATGAAGTAGGCCCGCTATCACCAGAGAGTCAACCTTGTCGGTCTTGGCTCTCTTAGAAAGTACCCGGTGATACTTTCTGGTTTGATAGGGGTTGACAATGATAACTTTATACCCTTCTAAGAAGGAGTAGAGATTCTCCCACAGGTTTCCTTATCGTTAGCCAGCATGTAACCTCGCGGGTCAGGTAAACGATGTCTCTTTAGGCTCGTAGCATACTAAATAAATATTTACACTCGAAGAGTAAAGTAAGGGGCAGTCTTTGAGCAAATGGTCCACTTTGGTGAAAAGAGGCCATAAGGGGAAAGCAAGCCCTCTTCCTGGTTTCTTTGAAAGCGTTTTTTAAAGAACTAATAAAACCTTAATCTTCAAGCTACAGAAAGTCAAATAACAATCTTTACCCATGGTGTAGATTCTACTAGGAGGTTATAATGAAGAGAGCCGTTGGCTTCATAGGTTTAGGAAATATGGGGAAACGAATGGCCAAGAACGTGCTTAAAGCGAAGTTTGAGCTTACTGTTTATGATGTCAGACCAGAGCCAATGAAAGAGCTAGAGAGTCTGGGGGCAAAAACTGCTTCCAGCCCTCGGGAATTGGGTCAAGGGTCAAATGTGGTAATGGTTATGGTTTTTGATGGAACTCAGTTGAAAGAGGTTGTCCTGGGGAAGAATGGACTTCTGGAAGGACTGAAAAAAGGTAGTGTCATCATATCCAGCAGTTCCGTAAAGATATCAGAGGTCAAGGAAGTGGCGCGGGCAGCGGCAGAGAAAGGCGTACAGACGATTGATTCGCCAGTAGGTGGTGGGGTTGCCAGAGCAGAGGAGGGGACTCTCACTATGATGGTAGCTGGTGAAAAGAGGAGTGTTGACGATTGCCGAGACATCCTCGAAACAGTGGGTAATGATATTTACGTGGTAGGCCTAAATATCGGTATGGGACAGACGGCGAAAATTGCCAACCAAGCACTTGTGGGAGTGACCTTCGCTGGCATTGCCGAGAGTCTTGTTTTAGGAGTCAAGGGAGGCATAGATCCAGCGCTCTTATACGATATCATCGGAAGTGGTGTCTGTGGAAGTCCTCTATTTAAGAGTTCGGCAAAACATATTATGGAGCGGACATTTGAGTCAGGAAGTCGCGTGGGGACTATGTGGAAGGACCTGGAGATAGTGGTAAGTGCCGGTAAGGAATTGGGAGTTCCACTTTTCACCACGGCTAGTGCCTATCAAATTTTCCAATCGGCGGCAGTCATGCTATCGCCAGAGGAAGATGCCAATGCCATCGTTAAAGTGCTGGAGAAAATCGCTGGGATAGAAGTTAAAAAAGAGCCGTAACGCTTTCGGAAGGGAAAATCTTTTTTCAAGCAATATATCCATAATTTGCAAAACGGCTTTGAAAGGATTGGGAAAAATTGATAGCAGTAGTGAAGACTAAAGCTGGAAAAGGTTATGTAGAAATAAGGGACATCGAAATACCGAAGATTGGACCGGAGGAAGTCTTAATCAGGACAAAGGCAGCTCCCATAGGTTCGGATGTGAAGGTGTATCATGATGACCCTATAATGCGACGTGCTGTACGTCCTCCTGTGGTGCTTGGTGCAGAGAATTCTGGGGAAATTGTGGAAGTTGGTGCAAGCGTTACAGGTTGGAAAAGAGGAGATAGGGTAGTATCCGAACTTCATGTCTCAATATGCGGCAAGTGTTGGCTTTGTAACAGCGGGAAATCCTTCTTATGTCCCCTGGTAGTAACATTGGGTAGAGGTGCGGATGGAACCTTTGCCGAATATTTCAAAGTGCCAGCCAGGTGTCTACATAGGATACCAGATGGTGTTTCCTTTGAGGCGGCAGCACTGGCTGAGGACACTGCCACAGCCATTCTGGCCATCACGCAGGCTAAGATAATAGAGCTAGGGGATATAGTCAGCATATTTGGCCCGGGTCCAATGGGTCTATTGAGTCTTCAGGTAGTGAAGGCTTTAGGTGCGAGTAAGGTAATAATTACCGGTATGACTTGTGATGAGAAGCGACTCCGGGTGGCTAAGAATCTGGGAGCCGATATTACGATTAATGTGGAAAAGGATGATCCAGTTCCCATTATCGATGAATGCACGCAAGGTCAGGGGACGGACGCCACGATTCTTGCGGTTGGCAGCCCCGCGGCAATAGACCAGGCATTCAACGTGATCAGGAGGCTGGGAAATATGGTAGTGATAGGTTTTCCGGAGGGGTCTATAGAGGTACCGTGGCACAAGGTTTATACAAAAATAGTCAGAATCTACGGAAGTCTTGGAGCCTATGACTGGATGAGTTGGGAGAGGGCTTTGAGGTGTATCTCTTCCGGCGCCATCAAGGTCAGTGATTTGATTACACACAAACTACCTCTAAATGAGTGGAAGCAGGCTTTTGACGTCTTCGACTCAAAGGAGGGAATAAAGGTCGAGCTCATGCCTGAGTTGTGAGTAAGTGAGAGCGTGCGAAAGGCGGAAAGTATGGATGCTGAGAAGAAAATGGGGAGATGGGAAAGTTGTTATTGAGTCGCTCAGAGAGATTGGAAAAAGAGTAGGTGTGGGCAGGCTTTTCGCTGAGGGAACTCTGCGGTGGCCAGGAAAATTGGAAAGGATGCCGAAGATACGATCGTTCAGGTACGGGGATTGGATTTTCCGGCCTGGGATGAGAGAGGCAATCCAACGGCCCAGAAACTAAAACAATTAGACCTTTCAGTCACATAAGACCTCCATAGGGAGCAGAAGTATCTCAATTTTCTGCATTCACCAGATTTTGTAATTTAGAAAAGAAATTTTTGAAGAGAGTAAGACAGACTATATTTTGACAAGGAGAAATTAAATTGAGTATAAAATTAATTGCCTTTCTGACTTGGGATGACCAAACTGTAGGAAATGCTCTGGAAGTTTTTGAAGAGAGTAAGATGGCACCAACCAATTGCTGGGGTTTCAAAGATACCGGAATAGAAGAAGAGAAGGCCGTGCAGCTCCTCAAGAAGATGAAAGAGGCTGGAAAAATAACATTCCTTGAATCACTGGTTGAAAAAGAGCAGGAATGTCTGAAAGCCACGCAATTTGCTATAGCTAATAAATTCGACTATCTCATCGGTATGGCCTACTATGATTCAGTGAATGATATACTCCAGGACAAACCCATTAAATACTTCCCCACTTGTGGCAAAAGAAGTGGTATTCCGCGCATGTTGCATGGAACCATTGACGAAGTTATTGCTGACGCTAAGAGAATCCAACAGACGGGTGTAGATGGTCTTTGCCTTTCAGCTTATCGCTTCACTGGTGGTGATCCGGAAACTCTTGCCCAAAGATTCATCAATGAACTTGATGTCCCGGTTCTCATAACTGGTAGCATAAATAGCAATAAAAGGCTTGATGCTGTTAAGAGACTGAGACCGTGGGGATTCACGATAGGGTCAGCATTTTTCAAACATGATTTTGGAAAAGACTTATCCTTTGCAGAACAGATTGGAAAAGTTGTGAGCTATTTAGAGGAAGACCTCTGAAAAGCGAGCTCCTTCCTTGGGATTTCTCGTACATCAAATTTTTTTTGATAATTGGCATGAGAACTAACCCAGAATGCGGATATGACTTCAGTCTACCTAGCCTTCCTATTTATATTCGATGCCTTTTGTTTTATTGACATAGGATTTGGCAATGTGAGTGGCTAGAGCCCCTTCGCCGCAAGCAATGATTATCTGCTTTAGAAGATTGTTTCTGGCATCACCACAAGCAAAAATTCCTTTTATATTAGCCTCTAGACGTTGGTCAGTCTTTATGAACCCTTGATTATCTAATTCTATAAAATCCTTAACGAATTCTGTATTAGGGTTTGACCCGGTAAAAATAAATATACCTGAGCAGGCCAGGTCAGATGTTTTTTCT
>SDBT01017431.1_pt1 | contig 11346 bp, 8 predicted proteins | sample 2277101 | NCBI WGS metagenome assembly SDBT01 (sample SAMN10404973, study PRJNA504765) | marine sediment metagenome | isolation source: marine sediment core GS10_PC15, 103 cmbsf | place: Arctic Ocean: Southern Knipovich Ridge | collected 2010 | reverse complement strand
ACCCGACCAACTCGAGCACTTCCGCGTGGATCTGCCCGTTGGTGGCGATGCAGTGGCCGCTTTGGATCGTGCGGCGGCCTTGCCAATCGGTGAACTTGCCGCCGGCCTCTTCGATGATCGGTAGCAAGGCGGCCATGTCCCAGAGGTTGACGATCGGGTCGACCATGACTTCGGCCCGGCCGACGGCGACCATCAAATAGCCGTAGCAATCGCCCCAAGTGCGACTCAGCCGTGCGGCCGCCGTCAGACGATCGTAGGCGTCGCGTCGGTCGGCCTGATCGAAACTCTCGACCTCGGTGGTCAGGAAGAGTCCCTGGTCAAGCCGTGGACATTCGGAGACCTTCGCCGGTCGGGGCCGATCGTCGCCGAGTGTATACCAGGCCCCTTGCCCGGCCGCCGCATAGACGCACTCGCCGGTGGCCGGGATGCGGATGACGCCCATCACGGGCTCCCCCTCGTGCTCCAAGCCGATCAGCGTCCCGTAGAGCGGTACGCCGTGGATGAACGACTTCGTGCCGTCGATCGGATCGAGAATCCATCGGAAGCCGCTATCGCCCGGCTTCTCGGGCAGTTCCTCGCCGAGGATGCCATCGTCGGGAAAGGCTCCGGCGATCCGTTCGCGCAGGTGTTCTTCGGCCTCTCGATCAGCGATCGTCACCGGCGAATCGTCTTTCTTTCGCTCGACTTCGAGGTCTTCTCGCCGGAAGTAATCCAGGGTAATATCGCCGGCCGTTCGCGCAGCCTCGACCGCCAGTTGCAGCCGGTTGTCGATCGGGTCGTTGCTCATGGGACACTCTCTGTAGGATGGGCACTGCCCACCATGAAATTGCGGCTTGTCTCTATTTCTTGGTGGGCAGTGCCCACCCTACAACGCTTGGCGGGCCGTGCCCAACCTACCATGTTGTCACCGTCGGAGCATCTCCTCGCGATATCGTCCCATGACGTCGGCTCGCAATAGGATTCCCACGACGTGGCGGTCGGCGCCGGTGCCCTCTTCGACCGGCAGTGTCTCGATATCGCAGACGCCGAAATCGCGCAATGCCTCGATCAGATTGGCATCGGTCGGCAGCGAGATCGGCGAGGTTTGCGCAATATCGCCCGCATTGACCAGATGAGGCGAGATGTCGGTGTCGAGGATTCGCTGCAAGTCACCCGGGCGGATGATGCCGGTCAGCTTTCCCGCATCGTCCATGACCGGCAGGCTCTCGATGTGCGCATTGGCCCGGGCCACGCGGATGATCTCGGTCAGGTCGTCGGTGTGGCGAACGGTGGGGAACGAACTGATCATCACGTCGCGGACCATGATGTGTTCGAGCCGTTGCATATCGTGGCCCCGGGCAATCGATTCCCGGCGGCGGCTGAGTTTCTTGGTGTAGATGCTCTCCGGGTCGACGAATCGCGCGACCACGCCGGCCAATCCGGCGGCGATCATGATCGGCAGAATAATCATGTAGTTGTCGGTCATCTCGTAGACGATCATGATGGCGCTGAGCGTGCCGTGCGTGGTGCCGGCGACGACGGCGCCCATGCCGATGATGGCATAAACGCCGGGGTGGGTGCAGAAGGCTTCGGGCAAGATGACGTTACAGAGCAGTCCGAAACAGGCCCCGAGCGTCGCGCCGAGGAATAACGAGGGGGCGAAGATTCCGCCGGACCCACCGCCGCCGAGCGTCAAGCTGGTGACCAACGGCTTCAACAGCGCCAGCGGCAAGAGCCACCAGAACTGGGCGATCATGTCCGAGGTTGAAAGGGAAAGGACCTTGCTAGCGTGCGGAATGGCTTCGAGGTCCGAGGGCGGCGGTTCGACGCCGGTTTGGCGCGACGGCTTTCCATCGTCTTCGGAGGCGTCTCTGGCTTTGCTTTCCAGGTGGAGCATATGATCGACGACCGGATAGCCTACGCCGAACAGCGGCGGAAGCGGAAGGCCGTCGTCGGTTTCCTGCACGGCGGCGTCGGATTGCCGAGGTGGAGTGAACGGATAGTAGATCGCTCCGGCGACGCCGACCAACAGCCCCAACACGGCCGCCCGCATCCACCACCGCGGCAGTTTACGGCCCGAGAAGTCCTCGACCGCGTAGAGCAACTTGGTGAACCCGACGGCGGCCAGCCCACAAACCAAGCCGAGGAGGAAGTAGGAGGGGAGTTGTCCCCAGGCCCCTTCATAGCGGTGATACAGCTCGGGAAAGGCCGGTCCGGCGCCGTGTTCGCCGCTGTGTCGCTGTACGACGTTGGCCAAGACGCTGGCCACGACGATCGGCGTCATGCTCTCGACGGCGAAGCTGCCGAGGATGATTTCGCTGGCGAAAATAACGCCGGCCAATGGGGCATTGAACGTGGCGCTAATCCCGGCGGCCGCACCGGCGGCGACTAGGACCTTGATGTTGCGCGGCGAGAGGCGGAATATCTGGCCGGCCATGCTACCCAACGAGGAGCCGATCTGCACGATGGGGCCTTCCCGGCCGATCGAACCGCCCGTGCCGATACAGACGCCGCTGGCGAGGATCTTCACCAGCGAAACGCGAGGACGGATCACGCCGTCGTGACGCCCGATGGCCGTGATCACTTCCGGCACGCCATGGCCCTGTGCCTCGGGAGCAAAACGCTGCGTGAACCACGAGACGGCCACCAATCCCAGGGCGGGAACGGCGCAGAGCACGGCGAGCCATAACAGGTTCTTCTCGCAAAGAGCGAGAACCGGCTCGAGGGTCCAATGCTGGACGGTCTCGATCAGGAATGTGAACAGAATCGAGCCGTAGCCGCCGAGGATCCCGATCACCGTGGCCAGGGCGATGGTCACCGGCGCCGGCGGGATGCGTCCGCCCGGAAATCGCGAGGTGATCGCCTTGGATGCTCGGCTCAGGAGATCGCGAATCGGATTGGGTAACATCATGACTCGGGCTCGTTTTCCGGCGGGGCGTGAAAGGCGTGCCAGAAGAGCAGTCCTGCTCCGACGACCAATAGGGCATCAGCGATATTGTACGTCGGCCATGCGGAATCTCCAATCTGGATCATCTTGATCCAGTCGCGAACCGCGTAGACTGGGTCGCCGATGTCGTGCAGCTCGTTGGCATATTTCCAGATCAACCCGGGAAAGCCGAGCCGATCGTAAAGGTTTCCGAGGATCCCGGCGAGAATGCAGCCCAGGGCGATGGTTGGAAGCAACATTCGAGCTTCGCCGTAATAGAAGAGCCAGACGAGGATTCCGAGCATGGCAACGACGGATAGGGCGGAGAAGAGCCAAGCATAGCCCTGGCCCACGCCGAACAGTGCCCCCTCATTGAGGCTAGTCTCGAAACCGAGGATGCTTTCCCAGAGCCACCAGACGGGCTGCTCCCGCGGCATCCCCAGCCAATCGAACATATAGGTCTTGGTCCCCAGATCGATCAGGCACCCGGCCAGCGCGATAGAGAAGAAGACGAGATAACGGCTCCGGGGGACCCCCTTCATGGTGGTGCCTTCAGGCTGCTAGAAGCCCTGCTCCTGCTGCGAAGCACATTTGATGCAAAGGGTTGCGTACGGGATCGCGTTGAGCCGCATCTTGGGGATTCTGGCTCCGCATTCTTCGCATTGACCGTAAACTCCCTCTTCGATCCGTTCCAGCGATGTCTCGATCAGGCCGAGCGTGCCTTCCTCGGTTTCCATCAAGCTGAGTGTAAACTCCTGCTCGAAATTGTCGCTACCGATATCGGCCATGTGGATCGGCATGCTCGAAAGATCGCCGTTTGCCTCGCTCCGGCTTTTCTTCAGCGCCGCATCGGCCATTTGGTCGACATCGCCGCGCAGCCTGGCTCGAAGGGCCAGAAGTCGTTCTTTGTATGTCTTTAGGTCGGCTCTCTTCATCTGAGATCCTCTCCGTTTTGAAATCTGTCGGCTGGCCCCCATCGGGGTTCCCACAGACTCCTTATTCTAAATGCCCCCAGTCCGCATGTCAAATGGGGGAATGCCCGCCGAAGCCCGGCTTTCATGGATCGGCCGAAACGAGTAAGGTACGATTACCGGGCGGCTTATGCTTGGCAGTCCTTCGCATGGGGGGTCACTTGCCGCTATACTTCCCGACACGGGATGGCCGCAACGAACGAAAAGGGGCCGGGAAAAGTAGGGATTGGGGGATAGGGATCAGCCGGCAGCGCTAGCCAAGTTACTCGACCGTTGGAGTTCTGGCGATTTGTCGCTCGTAGTGCTCGCATCAGCCAGATGAACCCGAAGTAAACAGCCATCCAAAAAAAATGCTAATCCCTAATCCCTAATCCCTAACTTGACGATATGTAAGCCTCGTCGCCCCACCAAGCCCCATCCCAGAGGCCGATAACATTTCCCTTTCAGACCACGCCTTCCAACAATGTATCTCCCCGACTTGCGGGGCTACGTACTCGGTCGACGAGGTCCGGGTCGCTTGCCCGAAGTGTGGCGATCTGCTCGATGTCCAGTACGAATGGGATCGGCTACCGGTTCCCGACTCGCTCGAAGAATTCGAGAAGAAATGGTCGCGCCGCCATGACCCCCATTGTCTGAGCGGCGTCTGGCGTTTTCACGACCTGCTGCCGTTTGTCCCGCTGGCCGATTGTGTTACCGTCGGCGAAGGGCAAACTTTGTTGCAGCCATCGGTCGGTGTGGCCGAGTATTCCGGCATGAAGCCCGGGCGACTCTTCCTGCAATACGAAGGGATGAATCCCTCGGGCAGCTTCAAGGACAACGGCATGTCGGCCGCATTTACGCATGCCCGATTTGTCGGGGCCGAAAGGGCCGCCTGTGCCTCGACCGGCAATACGAGCGCCTCGCTGGCACTCTATTGTGCGGTGACCCGGCTGATGAAGGCGATTATTTTCATCGGCTCGGGGAAAATCTCCTACGGCAAACTCTCGCAAGCCCTCGACTACGGCGCGCTGACCGTTCAGATCAACGGCGATTTCGACGACGCGATGGCCCGAGTCACAGAGGTCTCCGAGCAACTGGGCATTTACCTGGTCAACAGCGTCAACCCGTTCCGTCTGGAGGGGCAAAAGACGATCATGTTTCGAGTGCTCGAGTCGCTCGGCTGGGAAGTGCCCGACTGGATCGTCGTTCCCGGCGGTAACTTGGGGAACTCCAGCGCGTTCGGCAAAGCGTTCCACGAACTGTTGGAATTGGGGCTGATCGATCGCGTGCCGCGGCTGGCCGTGATCAATGCGGCCGGCTCCAATACGCTCTATCAACTGACCGAAAAACGGGGAGTCCATTGGAACGACGGGGCCCCCGATCGGGAAAAGATTGCGCGGTACTACCGGATCATGGACGAAGAGGGACATCGCGCGTCGACCATTGCCAGCGCCATCGAAATCAACCGGCCGGTGAATCTTCACAAGTGTCTCAGGGCCCTGCAATGGTGCGACGGCGTGGTCCGCGAGGTAAGCGATCAGGAGATTCTCGACGCGAAGGCCCAAGTGGGCGCCGGCGGCCTCGGATGCGAACCGGCCAGTGCCGCCTCGGTCGCCGGTACCAAGCAGCTTGTCGAGGAGGGACTCATCGGGCCCGATCAATGCGTCGTCTGTATCCTGACCGGCCATCAATTGAAGGACCCGACCGCGACGATCGCCTATCATACGACGGATCAGGAACAGTTTAACAAGGTGCTGGGCAGCCGCGGTGTCCGTCAGGCCGCTTTTGCCAATCGGGCCATCGCCGTGCCCAATGACTTAGACGAGATCATCAAGGCGATTCGGTTGTATGGGTAGTCGATACTCGAAACTGTCAATGGGGAGTACAGATCAGATGTCCAAGACTCGAATTGCCGTTCACGGCGCCGCCGGGCGCATGGGACAACGATTGGTGGCGCTCGGCGCGGCCGACCCCGAGTTTCGACTGGCCGCGGCGCTCGAATCGGCCAACCATCCGGCGCTCGGTCAGGACGCCGGAATGATCGCCGGTGTCGGAACGCTGAATGTTCCGCTCTCGGCCGATTTCCCCCTTTCGGCCGGTATCGAGGTCGAGGTCGACGCCGTGATCGACTTCTCGGTCCCCCAAGCGGCCGCGGCGATCCTCGAGGTGTGTCTGGAAAAAGGCATTCCGCTGGTCGTCGCCACGACCGGTTTCGATGAGCCGGCCGAAGAGAAACTCGCGGCCGCCGCCGATCGGATCCCCATCCTCCGCGCCCCCAATATGAGCCTGGCGGTCAATCTGGCCATGAAACTCTGCCAAACGGCCGGTGCGTCGTTGGCGGACAAAGACGCCGACGTCGAGATCCTCGAACGTCATCATCGCTTCAAAGAGGACTCACCCAGCGGCACGGCCATCGAGTTCGGCCGGATTATTGCCGACGCGATGGGCCAAACCGAACACGTCCACGGCCGAGAGGGCCGGCCGGGCGCTAGACCCCACGACGAAATCGGCTACCATGCCGTCCGCGTCGGCGACAACCCGGGCGAACACACTATCGTCTTCGCCATGCTCGGCGAGATGATCGAAGTGACCGTTCGAGCGACCAACCGCGACTGCTACGCGTTGGGGGCGTTGGCCGCCGCAAAATTCCTCGCCGGCAAGCCCCCGGGAACCTACGGGATGAACGACGTGCTGGGACTGTGATGGGTCTTGCGACTTCGGCTACAAGCGGAACTGCGCATTCCAATCCAGCAGCCGCTCGGGAAGCTGCTCGCGTCGGGCCGTGCCGGTCGTGGCGAGCTGGCCGACCGTGATCGAGGCGACCAGATTACCGACCAAGGCCGCCTCGGGTAACGTCGCTCCGGAGGCCAATGCCAGGACCGCTCCAGCAGTCGCGCTGTCCCCCGCTCCGGTCGAATCGATCGGCCCATCGACCGCGACGCCGGCCACCAGCGTCAGCTCCGGGTCGCTGACGACCATGCCGTGGGAGCCTCGCGTGACACACACCGGCCCGGCCACCTCGTTGCGCAGTTGCGAGATCGCGGCTCGAATCGCTTCCACCGAGACCACGTCGCCCGGCTGCGGATTCGATCGGCCGACGACCTCGAACTGATTCGGCTTGACGATCACGTTGCGGAACCGCCGGATACGGTGGCGGCTATCGGCCCAGAAGATAACGTCCGGATGTCGCTCGGCCCGATCGGCAATCGTCCGGCGGACTTCCGCGGTGACCGCGCCGCAGTTCTCTTCTTCGACCTGATCGGCCACGATTAGCGCGTCGAGCTCGGGCAGTATCGAGTCCAACGAATCGACGATCCGCCGCTCGGTCGCCGCGGAGGTGGACACTCGGTTCTTGGTGTCGTAACGCGAGTGTTCTCCAGCCAAGCTCGGGTTGCCCCGATCGCGCGGCTTCAGATAGGTCGGCGTCATACGCGCCGGATCCATGTGCAGATGCTCCGTCCGACAGCCGAGCCGCCGCAGGTCGCCGCGCAGATCATACGACTCGCCGTCGTCGCCCGTAAAACCGATCGCATGCAACGTCCCGGCTTCCAGCGACGCCAAATTGCGAACGATGGTGCCGGCCGCGCCGGGGCTATGACGGACGGACGTTACTTGATGAGCCGGCTTGCCGGTCTCGACGCTCACTTCCGCCAGCGCCGGGTCGACATCGAGATACTTATCTAAGAAGAAGTCGCCCAATACGCCGATTCGCGCCGAAGGAAAGCGGTCGAGCCACTCGGCAAGCCGCTCGGTCGAGATGCCTGCAAAGGTTCTCATGGCGATGTCTTCGACCAATCGTCCTCGTAGACCAGATATCCGGCGTTCGCCATCCCGAGGACGTCGTACGTCGCCCGGGCCGGCTCGTTATTGCGTTCGACATAAAGCCGCAACCCGCATACGTCGGGAGTGGCCTGGGCCAGCGTCTCGATATGCCGATAGATGGCCCGAAACACGCCGCGGCGACGATGGCCCCCGTCGACATAGACGCTTTGCAGCCACCAGAAGGCTCCGTCGCGCCAGTCGCTCCACTCGAACGTAACCATGGCCTGGCCGACGACCCGGCCGTCGTCTTCGGCCAGGAAATATCGGCAGAGGTCGGGCCGGACGATCCCCCGCTCGACGCCGCGTCGCAACCGGACGGCGTCGATCTCCTTCTCCTCGGTCTCTCGCGCCATGAGTCGATTGAAACGGACGATCGTCTCGGCATCGTCGATCACGGCCTCGCGGATTGTAAGTGGCATATCGTATCCGACGTTGTTCGGTGGTTTTCAACGGGTTCGGGTGCCATGCTCCACGCTTGCGTGGGCATGTCGGTTACCCCGGGGAAGCATGCCCACGCAGCGTGGAGCATGGCACCCGCCTACCTTGCACTGGCGGGACGGTAGTGGCACCCACCAAGGCATCAGTCTACAATGAATCCCCGAGCATGACCACCTACGTGACCGGATATACCCCGCGTGTTTCCACCATCTGCGTTATGCGGCAAATCCGCTCGATGTTGGAGCCGGGCATGGCGTTGTCGGCCACGCCGAGAAGGAATGCGTCGCCCGGGGCAATCGTTGTGAATAGCTCGTCCATATACTGCTCGAACTGCTCGTCGGTGAACGGTGGTTCGAGGATTACCGACGGCACCCCGCCGAAGATGATCACGCGATTACCCCAGGCGGCTCGGGCTTCGGCCAGTGTGGTAGGGACGATCGGATAGGTCGCGAAACATTCGGCCATACCGAACCCGGCCCGTTCGATCTGCGAGAAGATGCCTCGCGTGTCGTTGTCGGCATGCAACGCCAGCACCTTACCTCGATCTCGCATCCGCGGCGCGAGGTCCTCGTAATAGGGTTGAATATATTGCTCGAACAACGGCGGCGGCGTCATCTGACTCGATAGGTGATGGCCGTGCATCAACAGTCGGGCCGGCGAATCGAGCAAGTGCGGCCAGAGTCGCTCTCGATAGCAATCGGTCAGCACGGCGAGTAAATGTTCGACTTCGTTGGCATAATCCTGCAAGTGAAAGTACCCCTGATCGTAACCGACCAAGGCACGCATCCAATGGTGAAAGGGACAGTCGCCGCAATTGACCATCGGATAGCCGTCCTGGCCGACGCCCCGTTCGTAGGATTCATACTCTTCGTAAGCCGGCGTATAGTCGGTGTGCTCGATAAGGTATTCCGCCACCGCATAGTCCTCGCGGCGTTTGAGCATGAACTCGACTTCGGCGTCCTGGATACCCTGTTCTCGCAATCGCCGGGTGGCACGCAGTCGCGTCGAGATAGTCCCCACCGGCGTGACGTATTCGGTGAGCGTCTCCATCTCGCCGATCTTGTGCTCGCGGATCTCGACACCGCGGATCGCCGACGTATAGACCTTCGCATGTCGTGCCGCCACGCCGCCGAACACATCGCGCTCGACCTGCCGAAACGTCATATCGCGATACCGCGCCGGCAGCGTTCCCGAGAGCCGGTTCGCCTCCCACCAAATTCCCAGCCGGGGCACCCAGGGGATCCGGTCGGGAGACTTGCCGTCGAGAATCGCCAGAATCCGTTCGCGATTGGTCATTTCGATTCCCTTCCGCTACAGTTTCTTAGAAGATCGCATGAGAGGGCCGGGCCGCTCAGCCCCACAGTATAGCTCAACCGGCCGTCTTGCGTCACCGTGTCCGAGGGTTACGACCACGTTCTGGCGAACGTAGCTACGAAAAACGGCCCGCCGTCTTTCGAGGGCGGGCCGTTGAGATTGGTCCATGCTAGGCTATCGCGGTTATCGCAATAGTGCCAAGACGTTTTGCGGATTACTATTGGCCATCGACAACACCGAAATACCCGACTGGACCAGAATTTGGGCTCTGGTTAGCGAGGCACTTTCGGCCGCGAAGTCGGCGTCACGAATCGAACTTTCCGCATCAGTCAGGTTCTCGAGCGTATCGCTTAGCGAGGCGATATTACTGTCGAGGGTCGTGCGTTGGAAAGCACCCAATCGACCTCGAAGCGTGGTGACCGCGGTGATGGCCTCGCCGACCACCTTGGCGGCCCGACTGACGTTGTTACCCAGCGAGTAGACGCCGCCCGACTTCAACTGGAAGAGCCGTCCACTGACACCACCGAGTTTGGCCGTATTGGCACTCTGGATACCGACTCGGGCTTGCTGGTTCGAGACCACGTCGGGTCCCAACTGGAACTGGGCCCCACCGGAGACGATCTGGAAGCTCAGAGTACTTCCGGCCGTCACACTCGCATCCAACCTGAAGCGGAAGTCCAAGGTCGACGTATTCAGCGAGACATCCAGACCATCGGTAACGGCCGTGATGCCGTTGATCCGGACATTAGCATCGATTCCGTAGTCCCGATCCTTGATTGCCGAATCGGCGTCGACCGTGGTGAAGGTCCCCGAGATGGCCTTGACCGAGACGAACTGTGTCTCCCCGTAGGAGGTCGACCGGAACTCCAATCCGCCGGTCCCGACGATGTCATTGGCGTCGAAGTTCCCTTCGGCGCCTAGTCCGCCCGTGGACGTGCCAGAGTAGGTACTGCCGCCGCTAAGGTAGCCGGTGTCGTCGACGTCGACCACGCCGGAACCGTCACCATCGCCGTCGATGGCTACGGTGAACAGGGCCGCAGCCGCGGCCGACAACGAGTTGCTGGCCCAGTTGTTCACGATATTCGCGGCCGTGCTGGCCGTGTCCACGGTGAACGTGAGCACCTTGTTGGTTGCATCATACGTCGCATACTCGTCGCTGTTGGCCGTCAACGCCGCATCCTTGACGATCGCCACTCGGACATTGTCGTACCCGGATCCGGCCGTCTTGGCAGTGATGACGAGTTGGGCATCCGCCCCATCGACGGCCGACGTCATTCCGGACGCCGTCGCGGCGGTCTCCGTGATGCCGAACCGATCCAACGACAGAGTGCCGGTCTCCATGGCCCCGGATCCATCGCTGGAGAAGACGTGCGTGGCCGAGATGTCCAGGCCGGTGAAGGCACTGGAGGCATTGATCGCGTTGACCGCCTCGGCCGCCGTGGTCGTGACCGTGCCGTTGGCATCGGTGGCCAGATTGACCGTCATCGAGTCGTATAGGCGACCATCCTCAAGTGTCGTCGAATCGCCGTTTTCGAAGGCCGAGGCCACGGCGCCACCGCCGCCGACGACGGTTGCGGTGAACGTGCTACCCACGGCATTGGTGATCTGAAGGGCCACCGCATCGGCAGTCGCGGTCGCAGCATTCGTGACGGTCAGGGTATCATTTTCCTTGTCCCAGACGACACTCCTGTCGTTGGCGTCAGCGGCAAAAGTGACGGTAATGCCGTCGTTCTGTTGACCTTGCTCCGCCGAGTAGACCACCTTGACCATGGCGTCCACGCCGGTCGCCTGATCCGTGGTGAGGTACCCGGTCGAATAGCCGTTGGTTCGGGTATTCAGTGCGTAGTCGATCGAGAATGACTGGCTGGCCCCGTTCGCAGCGAACGCAATGTCCAGATCCTGCCCCTTCTCGGTCGT
>SDBT01017430.1_pt1 | contig 11347 bp, 9 predicted proteins | sample 2277101 | NCBI WGS metagenome assembly SDBT01 (sample SAMN10404973, study PRJNA504765) | marine sediment metagenome | isolation source: marine sediment core GS10_PC15, 103 cmbsf | place: Arctic Ocean: Southern Knipovich Ridge | collected 2010 | reverse complement strand
CCTATTATTGTTGGGCGCCCCATTTCGATCAAGGCAGTTGAGTTTGCCCTTAAAAACAATAGGTCGCTTTTTATCACTGCACAAAAGGATCCGCAGGTTGAATCGCCAACGCAAGACGATGTTTTTCACTATGGCACGCGCTCAAACATCTTGCAAGTCATGCGTATGCCGAACGGCGCACTCAAAATTCTTGCCGAAGGAATGTGTCGCACTCAGATACAAACATTCGAATCTGCAGACGAATTTATTGAAGTTACCTGCAGAGATTTGCCAACAACGAACACCGAGCAAACGGTAGAACTTGAAGCACTGTGGCGGCAACTGCATACACTGTATCATGCGTATGCACAATTAAACGAAAAAGCACCTGCTGACATCATCGACATGATTAAAACATCACAAGATATGGATTATGTAACTGACACAATAGCGGTCCATATTAGTAATGTAGCGTTCGATGATCGCCAAGCTATACTTGAGTTACCCGATTTGCAAAAACGCATGCTCAAGGTCTGTGGCTTACTAAAAAAAGAAATGGAAATTTTGCAGGCCGAACAGCGCATTCGCGGCAGGGTACAAACACAGGTTGAAAAAAGCCAAAAAGAATACTACCTGACCGAGCAAATGAAGGCAATTCAAAAAGAGCTCGGACGCGAAGATCAAGCAACTGAAATTGAACAAATTCGCACACAAATCAAAAAACTTGGCCTGACCAAGGAAGCACACGAAAAAGTAGAAAAGGAACTTAAGCGCCTTGAGCAAATGCCATCGCTTTCTTCTGAAGCCGTCGTAAGCCGGCACTATATTGATTGGGTTACGTCATTGCCATGGGAAAAATCGACCAGGGATAATATTAGTTTGCGCCAAGCAGAACATATTCTCAATAAAAATCATGCTGGCCTGAAGAAAGCTAAAGAGCGTATTCTTGAATTTTTAGCAGCCAAAAAATTTTCCAAAAATCTTGAGCGTTCGCCAATCCTGTGCCTTGTTGGACCTCCCGGGGTCGGAAAAACCTCACTCGCTCAATCAATTGCACACAGCTTAGGCAGAAAATTCGTCCGCATTTCATTAGGTGGCATACGTGATGAAGCAGAAATTCGCGGTCATCGACGCACCTATATTGGTGCTCTACCGGGAAAAATTATTCAGGCAATGAAAAAAGCAACGGTAAAAAACCCGGTTATCTTGCTTGATGAGATTGATAAAATGTCACGCGATATTCATGGGGACCCCGCCGCAGCGTTACTTGAGGTGCTTGATCCTGAACAAAACAAATCATTTGTCGATCACTTTTTAGATCTGGAATACGATCTTTTACAAGTCATGTTCATTACAACGGCCAATGTACTGGAACATATTCCATACCCTTTATTTGATCGTCTTGAAATTATCAACCTTGCCGGTTATACCGAAGAGGAAAAACTTACTATTGCAAAACAGTTTCTTATTCCCAAAAACCTTAAAGAATATAGCTTGACCAAGCGCCAATGCAAAATTTCAGATGAAATATTGCGCACAATAATTTCTGAATACACCAAAGAAGCCGGCGTACGACAACTTGAACGATTGATTACTAAATTGATGCGCAAAACAATTCAGGAACTGTTACACAACAAAAATATCAAAAGTGTCACTATTAAAGAAGATACCTTAAAAGAATGGCTTGGAACTGTCACGTTCAAAAAAACAAGTTTGAATCAGAAAAAGGAACGTATTGGCCTGACCACTGGACTTGCATGGACGGAAGTTGGCGGTGATGTACTGGAAATTGAAACAACGGTATTGCCAGGTAAAGGTACCCTTACGCTCACGGGTCAACTAGGAGATGTTATGCAGGAATCCGCACATGCTGGCATGAGTTATATCAGATCACGTGCTGCTGACTTGGGACTAAAAAGTTCATTCCATACAGCAAAAGATATCCATATTCATATACCAGAAGGTGCGACACCAAAAGATGGACCCTCTGCTGGTATTACCATTGCCTCTGCACTCGTGTCTGCATTAACGAAAAATCCAACCCGTAATGACTTGGTAATGACCGGCGAAATTACCCTTCAAGGACGCGTACTGGCCGTTGGGGGCTTGAAAGAAAAGTTATTAGCAGCAAAACTGCATAATTTTACAACGGTAATTGTGCCGCATGAAAATGTTGATGACATTCAAGAGATCACCAAAGAAATTAATCTTGATGACCTGAAAATCATCTTCGTCAAAACGATGGACGAAGTTTTGAACATTGCCTTCGTAAAAAACCCTTTTGAGCATGCTAAAAAGAAAATAAAAAGAACAACGAAAAAAAGAAAAGCAACGAAGAAAAGAAAAACAACAAAACGATAACCTTTCTACAACGGAGTAGTCCCATGAACAAGCATCTACTAGCTGTTCTTTGTATCAGTTCCCTTGCAGCGTTACCTGCATGCAAATGCCCCAAAAAAGGTGATAAAAAACAAAAAAAAGTAAAACATGAACTTGCCTATAATGAGGAATTGGCACGTAAGCTTGCTCTGCAAGAACAAGAAAGTGCTGAAAGCGAAACAGCATCAGAATCAGAATCGAAAGAAGACATAGCAAAATTTTAGTTGTACATCCTCCGATGTTTCAATTTTCTAACCCTGAAGAACAATCAAGTGCTTCAGGGTTTTTTGTATACCACCACAAAAAACTTGCAAATAACAACCATTTTATTCTAATATTGATAATAACTTGCGTGATGTGAGAAGAAAAAAGGTTGTTATAGGTTTCACCTCATTTACAGGAGAATTCATGAAAAAAGGGTTAATAGCACTCATTTGCATAACAGCACTCGTTGGTATGCCTGCGTGTAAAAGAAGAAAAGAAAGAGCACCCAAGAAAGTAGAAGCGCCGAAAAAAGCAGCGCCAAAAAAAATAAAGGCTGCAAAACCTATGAAGGTGAAAGCGCCTAAAGCTAAAAAATAATAAGTAGGTTATTGAGCGGGAGGCACATGTCTCCCGTTCACTCACCATGAACGGAACTTGATATTTTATAAATATACTCCAATACCTTCTCAAGTGTTTCATTTTGATCCAAGTCAGAATTATCAATAACAATTGCACCATCAGGAATGCGCAACGGTGCAATAGCACGATCTTTATCGCGCTTGTCTCGTGCAGTGATAGTTTCGATAGCTTGCTTTAAACTAACTTCATTGCCCCGTTTGCGTTGCTGCCCTTGCCATCGCTCAGCCCGCTTTTCAACTGCTGCAGTTAGATACAATTTAAAATCCGCACCGGGAAAAACAACTGACCCGGAATCTCTACCGTCAACAACCACATCAAAGTCCCGTGCAATTGCGCGCTGTAGATCGCGTAACGCATCGCGCACGTTTTCATTCGTGCTCACTATAGAAGCTGCTTTGTCTATAAAGCTATCTTTCAAAAACGGCGTAATATCTTGGCCATCAAAGAAAATCCGTTCCTGAAACTGATCATCATAGCGATAGATCGTTCGTTCAGGATTTAAAAATACCGCAATGTCTTGCTTGCTTGGGTTATAGAGAGCATCTTCTTTGTAACCTGCATGGTTAATCAGATAATAGGCAAGGCCACGAAATAACAAGCCTGAATAGATATAATAACTTCCTAACCGTTTGGCCAGCATTCGTCCGATCGTCGATTTCCCACTTGCTACCGGCCCATCAATGGTAATAATCATTTCACTCCTTCAACTGTGCAACATCAAGCCCCGTCAATTCGATATTTACACGCCCTTGCCAATAATTTTCATTGACCTGAGCTGCTAATGTAAATGGATCTTGCTCTTGTTTGAGTAATGTATCATATAATTCAGGACGATTGAAAAAGATCACCGGCTTGATTACCCCATCGGCAAAGACAGAACATTTGACGTGCGCATCTTTAAGTAACTTAGGTTTTTGTACCAATACCACGCCTTCAACATAAAAAACCGGATGACTATTTTCATTGCCAAACGGTTCAAGGTGCTTCATATCCGAAACAAATTTTTTCGTCAGATCAGATAAAGACATATCTGCATCGATTACAATCTTTTGTTTAAGATCAAACTCGGTTAGTTGCTCAGAAACAAGTTGTTCCAGTTTCTCTTTTAATGCTGGTAGATTGTCTGCTTTCAGGGATAGCCCTGCCGCCATTGAATGCCCGCCAAATTGTTCAAGCAAGTCACTTGAAGCATGCAGCGCATCAAACATATTAAATTCTGGAATCGAGCGGCATGAACCTTTGGCTAATCCCTTTTTGGTCAAATGAAACAGCAATGTTGGTTTGCCATACTTTGAAACCAGTCGTGATGCCACTAAACCAATCACGCCCGGTTGCCAGTTCTTTCCTACTGCCATGATGACGTTTTCTTTTGTAAGATCAATAGCGCCACTGTCAACCTGTGCAATCACATCCTGAACAATTGAACGCTCGATATCTTTGCGTGCTTCATTCAATTCAAGCAAAATTCGGCCAACTTCTTGAACTTCTTTTGCATCAGAACCGATTAAAAATTTTACCCCCTGACGCGGATCCTCCAAACGGCCTAGTGCATTGATTTGTGGTGCAATAGAAAAACCGATATCAGTTGACGTAATTCTTGGCTTAGTCAACTTACCATTTTGCTTGAGTACTTGAAACGATAGACTTTCAACCTTGTTGATGTAACTCAATCCATAGCGCACCCAAAAACGATTCTCTCCTTGTAGCGGTACTACATCAGCAATCGTGCCTAGCAACAGTAATTCATACGCTTTTTGCGGCATGCTCAACTTTTTCCGCTCATACAAAAGCGAAAGTATTTTAAACGTCACCCCCACGCCCGCAAGCACTTTAAACGGATAGCCACAATCTTCTTGATTAGGATTGACTATAGCAAATGCGTCCGGCACCTGCTCATGTGGCCGGTGATGATCGGTAATAATTAAATCAATACCACATTCTTTTGCTTTTATTGCAGGCTTAAATGCCGTAATGCCATTGTCAACGGTGATAATAACTTTATACCCATTACTTGCCGCACGTTCAACAATCTTGGTTGAAATCCCATAGCCATCGCGCACGCGATGCGGCAGGAAAAAATTAACCTTCGCACCAAGTGGTAACAAACAGATCATCATGAGTGCTGCCGAGGTAATCCCGTCAACATCATAATCACCAAAAACTAATATTGGTTCTTGTTTTTTAATCGCCATCTCGATGCGATCAACCGCTTTTTCTGCATCTTTGAGCAATGATGGATGTGCAACATCGCGCTCACGCGAGCTGAACAAAAATGAATCAATTGACTCATTCGTTGCAAAGCCACGAGAAAGCAATGTTTGTGCAATAGGAAACGAAAGATTGTACGCAGCTGCTATATCTGCAATTATCTGCCGATCATGGCTCGGCAACTTCCAGGCATACTTGCAGCCGTATAATATTTGATCTTTCATGAGTTTATTTCATCTTCAGCGTTGGAAACAGAATAACATCTTTGATAGAGGTCGTATTGGTCAATAACATTGTTAGGCGATCGATTCCCATACCAAAACCAACCGTTGGCGGTAGGCCATGTTCAAGTGCCAAGACATAATCAGCGTCATAGTAATGCGCTTCAACATCACCCGCCTCACGTACTTCGGCTTGTTCACGAAAGCGCTTAGCTTGATCAAATGGGTCATTCAATTCATTAAATGCATTACTCAGTTCCATGCCAGCAACAAACAGCTCAAAACGGTCAACAAAACGCGAATCATCTGGGTTGCGTTTGGCAAGCGGAGAAACTTCAATAGGAAATTGAGTCACATACGTTGGTTGAATTAACTGATGTTCGACCAATTGATCAAATAACTCGAATAGTTTGTTGCCCCACGTTGCACCCTTTTTATCAAGCCTAATCTTTTTTGCTTTGAACACCGCATCAATCTTATCTTCAGTAAGATCTTCTTGTGCAATACCCGCATATTTTACAATAGCATCCGTCATCGTAATACGTTCGAATGGCTGTTCAAAATCAATCGCATGCTCACCATATGGTACCTGCATGGTGCCACAAACCTCTTTGACAATGCGCTTGAGCATTCCCTCAACAAAATCCATCATCCAGATATAATCTTTGTATGCCACATAAAATTCGGCCATGGTAAATTCAGGATTATGTTTGGTTGAAATTCCTTCATTTCTAAATATACGCCCAATTTCATACACACGTTCCAATCCACCAACAACCAATCGCTTTAAATAGAGCTCGGGAGCTATGCGCAAGTATAGCGTCATATCAAGCGCATTATGATGAGTAACAAATGGCCGTGCAACTGCCCCACCAGGAATTGGGTGAAGTATTGGTGTTTCAACTTCTATAAAATTATGAGCGTCTAAAAACTGCCGCATGACACGAATAATCTGTGCGCGCTTGATAAAACGTTCCTTGCTTTCTGGAGAACTGATCAGATCTAAATAGCGCTGACGATATTTAATTTCAATATCGGCAAGCCCGTGAAATTTTTCTGGCAATGGATGCAAGCATTTGCTCAACAAAACAAAAGAATCAGCCTTAAGCGTAATTTCACCGGTTTTTGTTTTAAATGATTTGCCTGAGCACCAGACAATATCGCCCAGATCAATAAAGTGATTCCAAAACTCAAAAGCTTCATCGCCAACCGCATCTTGCCGCACGTACATTTGTAACTTGCCGCTACTATCTTGAATATGAGCAAACGACGTTTTACCATGCGCACGAAATGCAACAATACGCCCCGCAATTTCATACTGGCGCGATTCCTTACCGTCTTCAAATTCATTAATAACATCGTGCGCTGTTGCATTGATTGGTTTGAATGCCGGCCAGGGGTTGATCCCCATTGCTTGGAGTTTTTTTACTTTTTCTAGGCGAACTTGATGTTCTTGCGAAGTGGAATCTTCATGTTCGAATACATCTTTTTTTTCGTTTCCCATAACCATCTCTGTCAATCAAAATAAAAAAAATCTATAACAACGATATGTACGTTATTATAGACCATCTCGGCAATATTGCTACTTCAAAAGATTATTTGACCAGCGCACGATAATACTCTTCAACCTGCTCCCAATTAATCACGTGCCACCAGGCATTAATATAATCAGGACGCATGTTTTGATATTTCAGGTAATAGGCATGCTCCCAAACATCAAGGCCTAAAATCGGCTGGAATCCTTCTGAGACAGGCGAGTTTTGATTGGGAGTAGACTTAATGAGCAAATCACCCTCTTGGCTCATGCACAGCCATGCCCAACCGCTACCAAAGACTGATTTTGCCGTTGTATTAAACTGGTCTTGAAATACGGCAAAACCACCAAAATATTTTTTGATTTCATCAGCAACCATACCAACCGGCTCCCCACCACCATCTTTCTTCATAATTTCCCAAAAAAAAGAATGATTATAATGACCACCGCCATGATTACGCACAGCAGTGCGAATATCTCCAGGAATATCATCGAGCCTGGAAAGAAGCTGAAAAAGCGATTGTTCTTGCAAATCTGGGTAATTTTCAAGGGCTTTGTTTAAATTATTCACATACCCTTGATGATGCTTGGTATGATGAATTTCCATAGTTAGTACATCAATGTATGGTTCTAATGCACCATAGTCATAGGGAAGGGGTGGTAGTTTGTATTCCATGAGATATCCTGACAATCAATACGTTTTAATTATTTCAGACCTTCTGATCAAAAATCCTCAACATCCTACTATGGATAATCATCAAGTCAAATAATACACTTCTTCATTAGTGCGAGCCATCTGTAACTGCTCGCGTGCAATTTTTTCTTTATAAAAAGAATTTTTTTGCCAGGTACAAAGTTCACGTTCACATGCAACAATCTCTCGCTGTGTCTCATTAATACTTTGCTCAATGACATTATTTTCGCGACGCAGTTCAACTACTGCCTTCATTCCCTGAGCACTGAATAGATACATCCAAGCAAAGGCCACCATTTCTCCAGCAAAAAAAAAACGAAGCACTGTACGTTTTCGTATATTCATGATTTTCCCCTTAAAGCAACTATCACAAGCAATATATTGACACTGTACCGTGAAATGCGCTTTCAATGAAAGAGAATATATACAAATGAAACAGGAGAACGTAATGAAAAAAATAGTAATCGCTACATGCGCATTCATCCTGGCCTACACACAGGCTTTTGCCAGTAACCAATCATTGCCAAGCAACCCACTCAATAATTCCCAGGATTTTGATAAAATAGCCTACAATTGGTCACGCACGTTTGCCCAAGTTCTTCAACTCGCTCATCAAAAACATTACAAAATCGCTGACCTTGAACAATCAATGATTAAAGCAATCGACGCGTTTTTGAGTGACCTTGATCCGCACTCCAGTTTTTTAGATCCAAAAACATATAAGTTAATGTTGCAATCGACGAGCGGTGAATTTTTTGGCATCGGCATTGTTATTGATAACACAAGAAAGCCAAAAGATAAGTATCTGACTATTGTAGATACCATCCCGGGTGGCCCAGCGGATAAAGTTGATGTCAAACCGTTTGATAAAATTATCGAAATTGATGGACAGCCGCTTGAAGGTATGTCAACCGAGCAAGCAACATCAAAACTAAAAGGCCCACGAAACACGAAAGTACATATCAAGGTACTTCGTGAAAATCAGCAGGATCTTTTACCGTTTGATATCGTTCGTGATGTCATTAAAGAACAAAACTCATTAAGCTTTTATATCAAAAACCATAATATATATTATATTTCGCTGACCATGTTTACCGAAAATGCGGTCAAGCAAATTGAACGACTGCTCAAACAAGCACAAAACAAACCATACAAGGGCCTTATCCTTGATTTGCGCAACAATTCAGGTGGACTACTAAGCGCTGCAATTGAGATTTCTGGCTTATTTCTTGAGAAAGGAAGCTTGGTTGTTGAAACAAAAAATAAAGAAGGTAAGGTAACCGAACGCTATACTACTAAGAAAAATCCCATTACAAGCAATTCATTACCAATTTTTATTTTAATCAATAACTATACTGCATCTGCGGCTGAAATTTTGGCTGCGTGTCTAAAAAGCCATGCGGAACAAGCAGCTCAAAAAAACAATAAAAACAATGCACTCGTTTTTTTAGCGGGCACCAACACATTTGGCAAAGGCTCAGTACAAGAGGTGATTCCAGTCGGCAATAATAGTGCTGCTAAGATTACCACCTCACTGTATTTTCCGAACAAAATGAATATTCAAGGCGTTGGCATCGCACCAGATTTTGTAATCAAACGCACCTTCCCGCCAACGGAACAAATGCAGTGGTTTTCCAAATATTATGGCAAAGAAAATGCACTAAATAATTCTATTAAAACCGGCTCAGAATCTGAAACTGCCACAGCAATTAAATCAGAAAAAAAATCGTCAACTGATCAGCCAAAAAAACCCAAACGTTGGGCCGAACGAGCAAAAGAAATGCTGCAAACAGATAATCAATTGCGCGAAACAATCACACTGATCAATATGCTCAGCACCTTCAAGCAACTCTGCCCAAAAGAGGTCTGTAATCGACAAAAAGCAATCACATACCTGAAAAAGAATTATATCACCAATGATAAGCTCGAGATTGAAGAAATAAAGGCATAATATTTCTCATTGTAACACTAGAGGAACGTCCCAATTGTAAAAACAGGGCCCATTTTAAATGACCTTGTTACCCCTTTGACAAACTGAATAAGATATCTATCATAAAAAGTAGGAATGAGGAAAATACGGTATCTATTCTTATCTTGCGGGGACGTATGAGAAGGGTGTATAGATTTAGGCTGTCCGTTACCATCATCTCGAGTATTGTTTTTCTACTGTTATTTGGGCTTGTGCATAACAACACGCCCCGCAAATGTTCATCGCTCAAGCGACATCATGTCTTGAGAAATATATAATCAACCGAATTTTTAAAAAAGCAGCTACCAAGTAGGCCTATGGTGAACCAACAGCAGAGAGATACACCGTCACTTCATCGGTAGCAGCCTCTTCAACAACATCGCTGATTCTATGAACCTGCACTGACGTTTCAGTTGAACTATTAGTGGTGATCAATGATGCACAGGCTATGCTTGAAGTAAAGGCCATGTCTTTCGTTTCTAAACTTATCGTAACCATAGGAGCCTCAGAAAAATGATCGGTTGGATAGGTAAAGGTAATACCGCCATCAACATAATCCATCTTATCCTCGGCAAAATGGAGTGGTGAGCGCGAGATGTGCCCGGGATGTGGTTCCGTCTCCTTAAAAATGGTTCCTACTATCATTTCAGCTTTACAAGTGAAAAGATAAATTACCGCTCCTAAAAGGACAACGCCACAAAAGACTTTTTTCATTATTCATCCTCTAAAAATAGTTTCTTATACCGTATCGAAACCACTACCAGGAACAAGTTTTTATCATAGTCATCACCAACTTGTGGATCTATACGGTCAATCACCAGCCAACCCCAATCTCTTGGTTCTATATTTGAAGCATCAAGCGAGATAGTAGTAACAAAATGTTTAAGGTTACTAGTGCCACCCGTAAATGCTGGTTCAGTAATTTCAATATCATCTGACGTTACCGTCTCAAGAAAATCAACACCAGGATCAGTAATACCTATTTGCTCACAATTTCCTCTAAAGTTAGCCCTAACTCTGAGTGCAATATTTCGAGGAGTTGTTCCTCCTTCATTATCACTAAAGAAATGAATATCAGCCTCGATTGATGTCGAAGTTTGATCAAAATCAGAAGGTATTTCAAACTGCATGCTTACTGGATCTTGCGTTCCAGAAGCTCGTATCATCTTCCACGCATTAATTACCGGCATATTCGGCTGACCGAGTGGTTTTAATGTTTCCGTTGGGTTTGTTGACTGATCATTCGCCATCATCAATGGACTAATGAATATTTCACCTTCGTTGAGCAGGGTTTCTATTTTATCAATGCGTGAATCTTGTGCCTCGCAGCAGCTTTCTTGTTCTGCAATTCTTGTCTCGTGATCATCACAGCAGCTTTCTACCAACTCGATACGGGAAACCAACCCGTCTGGCAAACTCACCTCTATCTCATCTATTTGCGATTGCAATGATTCACAACAGGATTCAACTGCTTCAATGCGCGTTTCGTGATCATCGCAGCAACTTTCTACTAGATCAAGTCTCGAATCAACATCGCCAATCTCATCTATTTGTGATTGCTGTGCATCACAGCAACTTTCAACTGCATCGATACGGGTCTCGTGATCATCGCAACAACTTTCTACCAGATCAATGCGTGAATCTTGTGCTTCGCAGCAGCTTTCTTGTTCTGCGATTCTTGTCTCGTGATCATCACAGCATGACTCAACTGCATCGATACGGGTCTCGTGATCGTCGCA
>SDBT01017429.1_pt1 | contig 11347 bp, 12 predicted proteins | sample 2277101 | NCBI WGS metagenome assembly SDBT01 (sample SAMN10404973, study PRJNA504765) | marine sediment metagenome | isolation source: marine sediment core GS10_PC15, 103 cmbsf | place: Arctic Ocean: Southern Knipovich Ridge | collected 2010 | reverse complement strand
CGCTTCACACTCTTACGCTTCACACTCTTTCTTTTTGCAGAAGTCTTAGTCTTAGATTTCCGAGATACCCGCCATCCCTTCTTAGTTTCTCCAGATTTGGTCTTATAACGCTTGTAGATGTATTCTTTACCACCTACTGTCTTGCGATCGCCAATCGCGAGTTTTTTGTGAGCCATAGTTTTGACAATTAATATATTGATTGACACTTACTATTTGTCAATACAAAAAAAGACAATTAATTATTAATTGATTAAATAACTTCTATCAAGGTTAGTTAATTACAAGTGATAATCACGTTCGTGAAACTGACTATTATGGATACTGACACTGAAAACACATGTACATATGAATTTGAGGGTAGTTATTCGGACGAAGGTGCGTGGTCATCCGATAATGACGATAATGATATGTTAGATCAGATGCAATCTATTTCACTACATTCACATACGGTTGACTCACAATCTGACAAAAAATGGGTAAAAACATACGTAAACGGCAAATTTAAAGAGTCTATTAAATGGAATAACGAAGATGTACCAATAGTAGGTACTATATATCATATATTCTCTCTTGATGCCCAACAGCATTTATTTATGTATTTTACAGATAATAAGAGTTTTAAACGATTTGTGTATAGGAACTGGTTTTGGACTCCGGAAGCTAGCATTATTGCTATAAGACGTTACAAAAAGCTATCACAAAAGATTTATATATCATATAAACTCAATAATAATAACGAAGTTGACGGATTGTACGTTTATACAAGTCACAAAAGGGCTAAAAAACATTTCAATACAAATAAAAAATGTATATGGAAAGAATTAAGTGTAACAACTGATACTGTCATTCCTGATTTAGTACGAAGAGAATATACACGCGGAAAAAGTGTAAGTGACCTTAGAAACGAATGGCCAACACACTAATTTTTTCGCTTACTCAATCAGCAAGACTAGATACCATATTAAGCTCTGTATCTAACAGAAATGATTTAGCAGCATTAAATCCTTTATCAAATAGCTCATATCTTTGGTTAAGTGTAGGGTTCATATTAAAACGACTAGCTGTTCCCTTACAATTAATATGTATAACAGCCACAGAAGGATAAAGAGTCTGATCGAATGTACCGTGATGTGAAGCAAGAGCATACGTACGATGATAGTATTCTCCTACACCATTAATATCTCCCTTGGAAACATCTATCATGCGTATTCCAAGAAGTTCAGATTGTTGATACTTTTTGAGTGCTTCTTTAATTGGAAAACCAGCGATAGTAAATCCATCAACATAAAAATCACCTTTGTACATTCTTTCTGTAAATACTCCCGGTAAATTAGAACTGAGAATGCACAACTCAAGAGCTTTATCATCAGGGTGTGTTTCTGGTGAAAAATACACACCCTTAAACTGAGTAACATTGCCGGCTGGTACTACTAATCGTTTACCGGTTTGTTTGTACAGTTCACCAAGTGTAATTTGAGGATCTTTTCCTTCAGACTTAATAAACTTAGTTAGCTTATCTTTCCATGAAGTTATATCCCAAAGACCCCATCTCATCTTTCCGTCTAACCAGCTAATACTCCCAATATTAAAAGTATCAGCTGTCTCAGTTAGACAAAACGTGAAAATTTTAAGAGGGGAAATGCCCAAAAACATTAGAAATCCTAGTACACTTCCAATGCTCGTTCCATATATAGACTCAACACCACTAAAGTACTTTTTCAATTGATAAAATACTCCCAGTACTGCAATACCTCTTATACTTCCTCCACTAATAATAAGTGCTTTTGGACAAATTTCGAGATTTGTTGAACTCTCTGACATTATTGATTTATCATTAACAAGTCACAAGTGAATTTTCTCACTTTCGTACTTCTAATTTTAAGGTTTTGATCACTCGCATCTTTGTTTACTTAAAGGAAGAAAGCCATTTCTGAGTAAACCTTAATGTTTTCTGTACCTTACGCAGAATTATATAATAATGCCCATAAAAGAAAAATGGAAAGTAGAGCTCGTTCCACTACCAGATGGGAATCCATCTATACCTCCTCCTAACTTTGGAAGACTTAAGCTGGACAATCTTGGATTACAATGGATTGAAGTAAAAACCAAAGTAAAGGACAATCCTCCAGTTCCTAAGATAGAGTATAATGCAGTAAAAACTGATATTGAAGAAGCTGAAGAATCTGAGACATCAATAGTTTCAGGTTCTGAACCTGAAAGAGAGCAATCAGACTCTGATTCTGATCAAAGTTTATCAGAACCTCCTAAATCTAAAAAGAAACATAAATCTAAGAAGATAGCCGCCCTATCTACAAAATATAAGCGCTTACGTAAAGGTGCAACTATCATTGATTCATCATCAAGCTCAGAATCTGAAGCAGATACCGACTATGAGACTACGGATTCTTCAGCATCTTCCCCCGATGACGAGGAAGATGAGGATGACGAGAGCGATGATGATTTTGAAATTATTGAGGACGATGAATCTGAAGATGACGATGATAAAATATCTCGGTCCTCTAAACCTAGAATTCGATTAGAGAAACCTCGTCGCTCTCGTAAGAGTGATGATGACGATGATTCCCCTCCTGATTTGAAAGAATATTTGGCCAAATGGTACATTCTTAAGCGTAAATTCCCTCATAAGGCTGATGAAATGCCCACCTTTACGGAACAGGATAGTGCAGTAGTAGTAAAGAAAGAATGGGAAAGATGGGCACGAATTCTTGGAATTGAAGCTTTTGTAGAAGATAATACTGGATATGCAAAATTAGGCTTTGTAGTTATGGAGTTAACAACCGTATACTACTTTGGGATTAATGAATTTAAAGGATTTACTAAGGCTCAGCTTAAACCAAATGCTATGCAGAAATATGAAAGATTGCTACTTGAAATGGGAGAGGAAAGAACTACTGCCCAAGCAATGGCCACACCAAAATGGCCGGCATGGATTCGTTTAGTTGTAGCAATGTTAGTAGCTGCCGTTGCATTTTGGGCCGAATCCATGATTGCTAAAGTTGGAGGAGATTTTATTGGTAATATTTTTAAAGGAAGGGGAACAAATACCTCCGGACAAAAGGATACTTCCAGTGCATTAGGCGGAGATGGAGGGAGTAGAGGATCTCCACCTCATCCAGCCAATTTTCAACCTCAAAGAAACCCTAACCCTCCTCCACAGCGTGTTATAAGACCTCCAAATATTAATTTAGGAGCAAGAACTTAAACCTTGTGACTGCTATTAACTCCGGTAATCTTCAGTTAGTACTACAATCGTTAGGCATAAAAGTAGGAGGAGGAATTGGAACTCTTTGGAATCGAGTTTTAGAGATGTACCGTAAAGATCAGTGCTAATGAAATACTAGTTGCTTACGCAACTAGTATTTCTAGGGATGAAACTTCCGTTGGTCTCCTTTCTTTGAAAAAGATTCCTTTTTTTGCAAGAGGAATGTTGTTATTTACCAGCAAAATTTTCTATGACATAGTCAGTATACCAATTAGCGACACTAGCACAAGCAAGTACTTCATCATCGTTATTAAAAATTCTGACAATGTCCAGATCTTTCGACTTACATGTTTTTATCAAATAATGTAATCGATGCGTTAGTTTAACAAGCTCCTCTTCAGGAAATTGTTGTGTTATTCTTGTTAGGACCCTAGTATTTGTACTCTTGGCACCTAGATGTTTTTGAAGATATTGACGACAGTTTTCTATATATGATCTAGCAAATTCTTGTTTTCTCTGTTCCTCGTTCACAGATTGCATATAACGTTCAGATGTAATATTTGCGTGCCATGCTTCTATAATACTGAGTATTTCTTTGTAATTTAGCGTCTCGAGAACTTTAATTAGCATCTCTAAATGACTTTTTTGACACTCTAGTTTTTTGAAACGTAACGATGAACTGTGTAGTGTAAATGATTCCTTCATTGAGACTTGATGGGAATGATCTCTTTTGGACTCAGTGAAATCTGATCCTTTACAGATATCACCAGATTTACTTGAAATTGATAATGGAGAAAGACTCAGTTGTGTACTATCAGTTATAACCATACTAGCAGTTGCCGCAGTGTCGCTCATTTAGGTTTAGATGTCACTATCTGTGTAAGGTATAAGTATGTTATTTTGTTTTTGTAAGTACTTTTCGATCGTTCACGATCGAGAAGCGCTTTCCTGTCACAAGGTGACAGGAAAGTACTAGGCTCCTACTGTAAGTGTGCATCGAAATAAAATATATGAGAAATGACTGAGTTAATAAGATTTTACAAAATGAGTGGAAATCGTAATACTGCCCTAGTGTTTATTCCCGATAGGCCTCCCACACAATGGCAGGCGCCTATATATTACGAGGGTCGTTTTTTGTATTGGTGGCCAGGATGGGGGTGGAGACCTATTGAGTGGACTCCTCCACCTAGAAGTACTCCAGTTCAAACTGATTATCGCGTTAGAGATGCAGCATATTCATCCGGTGGCGACGGAGGAGGCGGAGGAGGCTATAACTCACAAAGAGGTAATCCTCAGGGAGGAACACAACGGGGTCCATTTGCTAGCGGACAGCCCCGAGGAGTAATGTATGCAGCTCAGCCATCTCGTCCTTACTATGCAGGATATACGAGATATGGAAGAACCCCAGTAAATCAATATGGATACTATACATACTATTCATATCCTTACAACGATTTAGGTTACTCTAGAAGCTACTATTACAGGTACTAAAATGTTACAATCGTTTACTTAGATAATAAACAATTGAGAGTTTATATATTTTTGTCAGTAATATAATAGTCGAGAGACTTGTACATTAACAATGTAACTGATGAATATTTTTGCCTAGTAAAGAGTAGACCGTTGGAAAAGAGTTACTATTTGTTGAAAAACAAAATTTTCTCCTCTTACCGATGTCCAACTACATCGGTTCACACATCCGCATACGCAGATGTGTATGCTCACCATCAGCTAATGAAATCTCCGGGAGGAACTCCCGGAGATTTCAAGGGATAGTCGATAGACTTGTAGCTGATGGGTGAGGTTTTATGTACTTATGTCCCATAAGGGCAGACCAAGCAAATCTTTCATGAATTGATTAGAGATACATCTTCTTTCGACTTGGCTCTCGTCATTTGAAAACTATTTCTCTTACAATACAAACAATAGCTACGTAGTTTATTACTACTGCAGCACTTTATAGAGTAAAGCTTTGTAATCTTTTATTTGTACACTGTGGAGCTAACAAGAGATTTGTTAACTCAATTAACATATACCAAATCTTAAAGGCAAATTTAAATTCTTTTTAGCCATAATAGAATTATAGAATTACCTCAATCCTAGCATTCTATGAATTTCGTTGTCCTTATTTAAAGACCTTCTTAGAATTTTGTTTGACACTGGTGAGTACACCTTTTTGTTTACATTTGGGTAATAATTTGTAACCTAATTTTCCAACCTTGTTATGGCAAACCAACTTCAACCACAACATATCATCTTTATTATTATTATTATCGCTCTAATTGTATGGTGGATTATTTCTAACCGTCGTGAGCGCGCTAAGCGTGAGGGACGCCGCACGCGTCGCTATCTGGATGAAACTGGACAGTGGATTGAGGAAGAGCTAGAGGGAGCCTATGATACTGGCGCCGATGAATTGCGTCATCTTACAAACGCATTCGTAAACCAGGGTCTTATCAATGTTGAGGCTAGCGGTCTCGATCCCTCTGATATTGAAGGATTTAATATTCTTCAGACTAATTACAATGCACAAGAGTATACTATTGTACCACCTGGTAGCCCTGAAAGCCGAGTTAAATTTGTTCCGTACAACAAAGTGAGTATGGAAGGAACTCTTGGAAGTTGTCCTGGTGGTGCGGAAGGATTTACTAATGTGGCTGGGAGTGGAGACGGCGGTACAAGTGTGCCTGAAGGTCTCCAGGGTATGAGTAAAACTGATATTGATAGTGCTATGAGTAGGATGGATGCAGCTCGTGAAATGCGAGATCCTCGAAGCTGTTTACCTCAACAAGCTCTTGGAGCGATGCAGTACGATGGTCACGATCTTGGTGATCTTGAGCTATATAGTGCAGGGCGGAGTGTCCCAACGTTTGGTATTAATTTCCGATTGAAAGGGCGCAACTTTGAAAATCCTAATATTCGTGGAGATATAGTTCCTGGTGATTTCTGGGATGGCTGGTTTCAATCACGATTCTCTCGTTCCCAATACATTCATCCTGGAGTGCTTGCTACGAGTACTCAACACGATAGGGTGCGTGATTTCGAAGCACGACGACAGCGTCGTGTTGTACAGTCCGGAAAGGATATTATTGTAGTATAGTAATTTCTGTTTCACTCTAGAAATAGACTTGCAGTCTGCCCTTTGGGGAGTAATTGTGAAGTACTCACATCGGTGCTGGACGGAAAGTATAAAACTCAAATAGCAATTATTTGAGTTTACCATTAATCAACATCTGATAAATCATCTTCACTACTGTTATCATCTTCAACTTCCTTTTTTCGTGTCTTTTTCTCAGTTTCCTTACTCTTTCCCTTCTTCTTCTTTTTCTTCTTTGCAACCTTATCTTTAATCTCAGTTACGGCCCCTACAACTGTTTTCTTGTCTTCCTCGCTAAATTTCGGAAGTTGTCCGCTCTTTGCTGATTTAGTAATGGTTCCTACTATTCCCTGTAGACTTGCCATATTAAAATTCATGACATTACCCTTCCGACCATTCATTTCAGCAACATTTCGTAGTACTGATCTTATGATTGTAGAAAAATCAAGCATGTCAGCATTGGATCTTGTTTGAAATCCTGTAATAATATTCCTAGCTTCTGGCATATTAACAATGTCCATTAACGCTGGAATCATCTCTTCATTTGTTTTACCAGTTAGTTGTTGTTTCAGAATCCCAAAAAATTGGTCGACGAGATCGTCTTCACTAGCTATATCTCCTACTTGCGCTATAAACTTTTTTCTGTCATCCATCAATCTTAGGGCTGTAATTTTCTCCCTGATTTGGTCAGAAGTCTCTGGATTTAGAAGTAGACATATAGTTAGAAGGTGTTGGTGAATAGCTCTCAGACTTTGATCGTCACAATCTCTGATACAGGGTTCCAAGTCGAACCAGCACTTATCATTGAACCTAATAACTGTAAATGGTGAGTCTGCTAGTTGTCTTCGAAACTCGGCATCTTCACATTCCATAATAACTTGCTTATTGTTGTCAATAAAACCTCTCATGATTTTGACATGGTTAGCTATTGCATCCTTATTTACTGTGAGAACATGCTCTAGTAATCTATTGTACAATTGAAGGGATCGAGTACCCGTACCCCACACTTCTGTAAGTTGTTTAATAAAGTTTCTAATAGCTCCAAAAGAATTGACATTACGAGCTTCTGCTTCGTATGCTTCCATCCCAAATTGTTACGTCACTTAAAACAATAAATATGTAAATTTTCGCCGTAGGCGAAAATTGGGTGGTTTTTTTCGTATACACGAAAAAATTAGATTCTCTCAGTTTTAGTGATGTATCTTTTAAGGTTCGTTCTTAGGGATTTGACGAGGTATATGAACTACTATATTTTACGAAGAGTATCTAGTCTACGATTTGTGGAAAGATGGAGAATGCAGATGACCCCTCCAACTCTCGGCCAAAAAGGGGTAGAAGAAGTTCACACCCACCAGACAATGACGGTTCGGATAACTCCTCAGAATCTGTTGCTAGAAAACGGAGTATGGATTTACATGGTAGACTAAAAAATATAGTAAATGAAATGTGTAGTCTTATTGATCAACTTACTATCCTTATTTCAGAATGTAATTTTGACGATAATCTTGAACCAGGATTTACTGATAATCAATATATAGACGCTGATGCTCGTAAACGAGCTTACCTTTACAATTTGGTTGCACTAAGAGTTGCTTTACAATTAGAGACTGGAGGATGGCCTCTTTATAATCACCTTAAAGATATGTGCCTGAATGCAGATGTTTATACACAGATCAAAAATAGAAGAGATTCATATATTACAAAGTATCTAGCAAATAAATGGAATGAATGGATAGAGTATAAACAAGATGATGAACTTATACCCTCTTGGCCTAAACTGTGTTGGTATATTCTAAACCCCATTAATAAGTGTGTTGTGTGGGGTTATGTAGAGACAGTTGTCGCTCTTCTCGACAGCGAACAATTTCGTGATGAGATTTTATTAGATACTAATTGATATGATTACACTCTGATGTTTTTACTGATAAGCTTTCTTTTGAAGGAAGAAAGCTTATAGATGACTTTTAATGTAGCTCCTAAAACCTTCCGTTGAGTACTCAACGGAAATTTCATTAATTGCTTCTTTAACGGATTGGAACTAAAAAATGACTGAATGTGACGTATGTTTTAAAAATTCACGCGGCTCTAAACTTGCTTGCTGCCAACAATCATATTGTGAAGTGTGCTATTTCAAGTGGAAGAAAAAGTTTGCCCCTGATAACACTCCTACGTGTCCATTTTGCAGAACAGCTTCTCCACTTCTAATTAATAGTAGAAATCAAGTAATAATGACTAAAAGAGAGATAGAAATTATAAAAGAACGAGAAGAACACTATATGAGTTCATCCCCACTACATAGCAGCTGTCTCTTCTAGTAACTTTATTGGTGTATTATGACTTTACTATATTTTCGCCGTTGGCAAAAATGGCATCCACACCATCTAAGGCTATTAAACTTTCTGAAGAAATTATCGTTCTAATTGGAGCCATCCTTCTTGTACTCTGGTTTTTTCGTCGAGGAAAAGCAACCGAAAAGTTTAGTTGGGATGTTTTTGAATCTCCCCAATTTGAAGGTGTCTTTAGCTCATCTTCTACATTTAAACATCCACAACGAAAGAAAAAGCTTTATTTTAAGAGAGAGGAGAAGTGTAGAGCTATTTTAGAACGTCTAACCGGAAAAAGCTTTGTTAAAGTACGTCCAGAGTGGCTAAAATATCCAGAAACAAAGAGAAATCTAGAATTAGATGGATATTGTAGAGAACTTGGAATAGGATTTGAATATCATGGAGCTCAGCATTATCATTTTAGTCCTGGATGGGTTCATAAAACACGTGAAGATTTCTATAAACAACAAAAGAGAGATAGATGGAAAAAAAGTAAGTGCCACCACCTAGGAATTCGACTAATTGAAATTCCCTATAATATCACTGACGACGAGATTGAATCTTTAATTCGAAAGAAACTTCGAGAGGCTCTTAGCTAAATGGAATATTCGGAACGACCATGGACCGATGGTCCAGGGTCTGGCCGGAGGCCAGAAGAAGGTGAGAGTGAAGAGGATTTTCCTCAACGTTATGGTGATACTCTTTTTGAAGAGACAGAACGTGAATTTGGAGATGAATATGGTGTGTTTGAGCGGACTTCTGAAATTCGAGATGATGAAGATCCCGTTCTTGCAAAGATATGGGAGGCTCTTTCAACTCTTGGGGTAACAAGAGCATTTCCACATTTAGATAGGATACCCCATCTCAAATTTAGGAATCCAAGATATCTAGCACTAGCTCTTCGAATATGGAGTTCTAAGCCTGAAAAACTTTTTGGACTAAAGGATTTTCGACAGTTTAATCCAACCGACAAATTAAATGTTGCAAGATACCTTAACCTAGTTATCACCTATTACGATGTATCTCAGTCCGCGTAAATAATTCTCATTTTTCACGAAATGAGAATCTATCTTAACATCCGCATCCACAGCCGTATCCACAATCTCCAGTAAATGGTGTATTAAGATATCCTCTCCGTGCTGCATCTAATCTAGCGGCTCCTGGTGCTAATGCTTGGAATTGTTGTTGTGACATAGGAGTAGTAAGTACCTGTCGAGGAGGTACAACACTTAGTGGACGGTATGGAGCACTAGGGATTGTCATAGGACTGCGTGATTGAAGGACATATCGAGGTGATGAGAGAACATCTCGTCGGATAAATCCACCCTGAGGATTTCTTACCATTTGTGTAACTCCCGCTCTAGGAGCCATTAGTACCACTCCAAACTGGGGAGCGGCAGCAGCTTGAAGTCGTGCGGTAGTTAGAGGATTTGCAGTAACAGGAGCAAGCATCTGATGCATTACCTGACAATTAGCGTTACCTGGAATAAATCCAACCGTTTGACACCTCATTTGAGTCTGAGCGTCAAGAGCTCCTCCCATGCAGCATTGCCAATCACGATGAGTAGACCCCCATCCAGGATCCATTTGTTTAATTAAAAAAATAATACAATGGTATCAGTTCAACACAAGCAAATAAAAACTATAACCGATGGAAAAATCTCATCGTAGTGTGAACTCTTAACTCTCTTAAAAATTACTATCTTTCTGAGTAGAATGGCTGACACTAACTTAGAGTCACATATTGAAACAAACTCTTCAGAACAACCGCAACAGACAATTCATCAGAAAAGGTATCAGCTCATACAAGATCACCAAGCTGCTCCCTCTCGAGAGACTTGTAGCCAACAACAACCATCCAACCATCGTAAGGCTAAACTTTCATATCCTCGACTTCTCACGCTAAAAGAGCGAGGATTGCCCTATAGTATAAATGAGAGGGGACAGATGATTCCTTTTCATCCTAGGAAACAACGACCACGAGGGGTACCTCTGCCACAAATACGACTCCCCAAACAACCCAAAATCAATACTCAAGCACGCCATCAACATCCAAGTCAACAACCTATTCGACGTACTGCAATGGCTTTACTATCTCGACAATTAAACTGTAAAATGCAAGTAAGTAGTCAAGAGACTTGTGGTGAGCATAAATTGCGCGCTGTAACCCCGGAAGAAGCCAAACGGTTAGGGCTTCACCCAGCACCACCACCTCAGTAGTCTTACGAGTTTGAAACTCATGAACGTTTTGAGTGAAAAAGCTAACCTTAAGAATTGAGATATTTCTTTTGACACTGTAGTCATTTGTTTACTATTACAACAAGTCTCTCGACTATTGGTATTACTGTTAGTTATAAAAATGACACATCGAAGCAGCCCAACTCATACAGCTGTTCTTTTCTATGCAATAACTGACGACGCCGCAGATGGAAATTTGTCACGTACTGCCGGCGGTCATTTCGAAATGGGTGTTATTTCTAGAATTCCACAACATGAACTAGATGAATCATACGTAGCAGATGCATTTTCAGACGACGGAGATGCTGGTGTTTACGATACTGGTATAGCTCTGTCTGCTGATAGGGGGCACACTCTACTGATAACCGCATCCCCTAACCTTGGTAAATTGGGATATATTTTTGCTGAGGGAAGTCTCGTTATTAGTAAAGCTCAAAATAGTGAGAGTGTGAGAATCGTTCTTGT
>SDBT01017428.1_pt1 | contig 11347 bp, 8 predicted proteins | sample 2277101 | NCBI WGS metagenome assembly SDBT01 (sample SAMN10404973, study PRJNA504765) | marine sediment metagenome | isolation source: marine sediment core GS10_PC15, 103 cmbsf | place: Arctic Ocean: Southern Knipovich Ridge | collected 2010 | reverse complement strand
CGCCGGCGGCAATCGGTATTCGGGAAACACCGGTTATCTGGCGGTAGCCGTCAAGGTTGTCCCTGGCGAGCGGCTCTTCCAGCCAGAAAACGTTGTAGCCCTCGAACTGCTGGGTGCGTTTAATGGCGGTGGCTGTGTCCCAGCAACAGCCAGCATCAATCATCAGGTTGCAGTTATCGCCGATTCCTCGCTTCGCCCCCTCGACCAGCTCAAGGTCGAGTTTCTCACTCTGCCCCATCGGGTGCCAGCCGAACTTGACTGAGGTAAAACCTCTATCCACCCATTTTTTGCCTTCTTCTGCGGTCTCCTTGCCGTTACTGCCGAACAGCGTGCTGGCGTAAGCGGGTATCCTGGTCTGGAACGGACCGCCTAGCAGTCGGTATATCGGCTGCTGGTAGTATTTGCCGGCAATATCCCAGAGGGCGATGTCAATGCCGCCGATGGTATGGAGAACGACGCCGCCTCGTCCATAATCAAAGCTGGACTGATACATCAGGTCGTTAAGCTGGCGGATTTCCAGCGGGTTCTTGCCGATGATGACACTGGCCAGGCCTGAGATAGGGCTGTTAGCTGATGGGGCATCAACAGTGGCCCTGACCACCGATGGGCAGGAATCGACTTCACCGATACCAACAATGCCTTCATCGGTATAGACTTTTATAACCAGTGTCTGACGAACAATCAGGCGCGGTCCGGCGTAAGAGTCCGGCAGGCGCAGTTCAATGGCTTCAACACCGGTGATTTCCATAACAATAATGTCTCTTTTCTAGAGCAGCCCGGCGTACTGCAGCGCTTTTTTAATATCTTCTTTTCCCGGGTTACCCAGTGGCACTATGGGGCTGCGGGCCGGCCCGGCCGGTCTGCCGAGCATATTGACCGCCTCTTTCACCGGAGCCGGGAAATTCTGGGCTATACTTATGGCACGGGCGATAGGCAGCAGCTTGAAAAAGATGTCCAGAGATTTCTCTCTCTCTTGCTGCTGAACCGCCTGGAAGAGGTCAACCACCATTTGCGGCGCAATGTTGGCCAGCGCCAGGATGGCGCCGTGGCAACCGAGGGTAAAACAGGGCAGGGTAATATCGTCGCCGCCGGTCAGAATCGCCATTCGGTCGCCGACCAGTCGCAGCGCCTCGGCAAAGTAGCTCAGGTTGCCGCTGCTATCCTTCAACGCCACAATATTGTCGATTTTGGCCAGCTTTTCCAGCGTCTCGGGTGCAATCTCAACCTGGGTATGTGGCGGGATGTTATAAAGGCAGATGGGGATGTCCACCGCGTCCGCGATGGAGGCATAATGTTTATATAACCCCTCCTGATTGGGTATCTCATAAAACGGGGTAACAATCATAATCGAATCCGCGCCGGCACTCTTGGCTTCTTTAGAACGTTCGATAACCTCGCGGGTGCTGGTGGCGCCGGTACCCGCCATAACGGGAACCCTGCCATTGGCCGCTTTTACCGTGGCCTCGGTTACCTTCACGCACTCCTCTCGTGTCAGGGTGGCAGCTTCACCGGTGCTGCCGAGGCACATTATCTGGCTCACGCCGCTTTCAATCAGAAAATCCACGTTCTTCTTCAGGCCAGCGATGTCCAAGTCTCCGCTGCTGGTGAAGGGGGTCAACATTGCCGGGATAATGCCGCCAAAGCTCATCTTAGTTGCCATGGTTTAACCTCCTTGTGATTGAAATTTGCTTACCAGTGTAAAAGCCAAATAATTATAGCATTTCTGTCAATTTTCCACATTCATTCTGTTATGGAAAACAAGTCATGCTATAATGCACAGATACCAGAAAGGAGGTTTAGTGGATGCCGGATATAATGGTGAACGGCGTACGATTACTTTACGGGGAACGAGGTTCCGGAACGGCCATGGTCTGGGCGCATGGACTTGGTGGCACGTGGCAGGAATGGGAAGGGTTAATAGAATTCTTTCAGGACCGCTATCGGGTGATCGCCTATGATGCCAGGGGACACGGAGACTCGGAAAAGCCTGACCGATCCGAAGCATACTCACAGGATATCATGGTAGAGGATATGCGCGGCGTAATGGATGCACTTGACATAAACAAGGCCATAATTGGCGGGCATTCCATGGGCGCCAATGTGGCGCTTAACTTTGCTCTCAGGTACCCGGAGCGGTGTATCGGGCTCATCCCCGTTGGTATCGGGTCCGGTTCATCGGACAGGGAATGGTGGAAGGAATGGTGGGGACACATGGCGGACACCGCCGAAAGGGAGGGGATTGCCGCCTATGTGGAAGAAATGAAAAAATTACCTGCCTGGGGTGTCGCTTTAGCTGACCCCAAGCTGGGAAAGTCGCTCATTCAGGCTGAGTTAACTAACGCACCTGAAGCGATAGCTTGTGTCATCCGGGGCGTGCAAAAAGGGCGTCCCAGCATTTTTGAACTGGCGCCCAAACTGGATAAACTGCCGGTGAAAACCCTGGTGGTGATGAGTGAGGGCGATGCGCCAGTGGTGGAGTGCTCCCGTGTCATTGTTGAGCATATTCCGCAGGCAATGCTCGAGATAATTCCGGCCAAGAGCCACTGGACTCACCTTGAAGCACCGGAACGGTTTCTGGAGGCCGTGAACCAATTTGTAAGACGTCTGAAAGAAGATTAACAGCAACTCATTGCTGGGTTGAGGGGTTTTATGATATACAGAAAATTAGGCAGGACTGGCATCGATGTTGGGGTGGTGGGGCTGGGGGCGGAGTACCTTGAGTTAGCGCCGGAAAATACGGTCGTTTCTGTAGTGCATGAGGCAATTGATAACGACGTGAATTATATTGACCTGTTCATGGCCTCGCCCGGAGTGCGTGATAATTTCGGTAGGGCTCTGCAAAATAAAAGGCAAAAGGTGATAATCGCTGGTCATCTGGGTTCGGTCATGCGCGATGGCCAGTACAGCCGGTCAAGGGACAGGATTGAGTGCCGGTCTTATTATGAGGACCTGCTCCGGAGGCTCGGTACCGACTATATTGATGTGCTCATGCTCCATTTTATACAAAAGCAGGATGATTACGAGAAGGTTTTTAATCCCGGTGGGCTGCTGGAGTTGGCGTTGACGCTGAAACAGGAAGGTAAAGCGCGTTTTATCGGGACTAGCGGCCACAATGTGCCGACCGCTCTGCAAGCGGTGAATGGTGGTTACATTGATGTACTCATGTTTCCGATTAACCCGGCTTTCGACACGCTGCCTGAAGAAATGCTGCCCGGTGTATCATTGAAGGAAATCCTGGACCGCCAGGCACCGTGTGAGGCTGATGAGGCTGTACCGGCACGCAAGGCCCTGTACCACGCCTGTGCGGCACAGGATGTAGCTCTGGTGGCGATGAAACCTTATGCCGCCGGGGTGCTGTTTCGAGACAATCCCAGTTCCATTGTGCTGACGCCGGTCCAGTGTCTGAGCTATGCCCTTGCCCAGCCGGCGGTCAGTACCGCTGTGCCGGGTTGCAAGAATGTGGCGGAGTTGCAAGCCGCTTTGTCCTTTCTGGATGCCACTGATGAGGAGAAAGACTTCAGTGCTATCCACACCAATCCCATGTGGAAGTTAAAGGGTAGCTGCATGTACTGTAACCACTGCCTGCCCTGCCCGGTCAGCATTGACATTGGAACGCTTACCAAAATAACGGATACCGCCGGGTTGGCCATGAGCAATACCGTTGTGGCTGCCTATGAGATATTGCCGGTAAAGGCTTCGGCCTGCACGGAGTGTGGTGCCTGTATGGAGCGCTGTCCTTTCGGCGTTGACGTAATCGCTAACATGAATCAAGCGGTAGAAATATTCGGCCAATAAGACCTTTTGAATTTTCATAAAGGACTATTGGCTAGGTCAGGTCTTTCAAGAACTTTTTGCAGAAGCGGTGTGCCAGTGAGAGCACGATGCTGCTGGTCAGTACGGCCACCATGACACTGACGGAGAAGCCGGTAATGGCAACCCCGAGTGCCGTGCCTCCGGCAGGAGGATGTTCTGCGTCAAGGGCGACCATGAAAAAGATGGTTGTGCCGACGGCCAGCGAATAGATGAGAATCGTGGCGAGGGTGGTCGGGTGCGTGATAAAGGCAAAAGCAGAACCACAGATAAAACCGATGATATGCCCGCCGATTACTCGCCTTGGAGCTGCGGTAATATTACGGGGCATGGTGAAAATGATAAAAGCGGTGGCACCGATGGAGGCAATGACCACGACATGCTCCAGGTTCAGCAGGAGAAGAATAATAAAGATAACTACTGTCGCCAGGAGGCTCTGGTAGATGTAGTTGAGCCATAGCCGACTGAAACCGCGACGTATTCGGTACAATCTTCGTCGTGCCGAGTCCCAGAAGCCAAAATGCGTGTAGCTGCTTGCCTCGCTTTAGCCTAGATTATAATACCTCATCAGTACCTGTGTATACCCATTTGTAATTGGCTCAAGCACTGGAGTCGGCACGGAAAGTGGGCAGAGGTAAAGCATATATGCTACACTAGTTGTCATCCGTTGGTAAATTTTCAATCTTTAGCAGGGGGTATGAATGACCAGAAGAGTATGCGTGGTGAAGGGAGACGATGCGTCGCCGGAGGTGGTTGTGCCCACGGTTCGTGTCCTGGAAGGGATGAACCTGGATATTGAATTTGTCTGGACGGAAACGGGCGATGAAGCCGACGCCAAATATGGCACCAACTTTCCAGAGTCGGCGAGAAAGATGCTTGATGACTCTGATTGTGCCATTTTGGGTTCAACCCGTGATATTAGAGGTGTGCATGGGTATCTGCGGTGGGGGAAGAGATGCTTTGCCAATATCCGTCCGACAAAGTACGTGCCGGGCTTGAGGAGCCCGCTGAAAAATCCTGAGGGTATTGATTTTGTTATCCTGCGGGAGAACCTCGAAGGGCTTTACCCGGGATGGGAAGGCGATATTGAGCAATTGGCGCCGCTGAAATTGAAGAATGATATGCTCGGTATAACGCTTGATACCACCATGAAGGGCAAGTTCGCGGTTAAAGTAAACACCGAGGCGATAACGAAAGATATCTGCCGCGTCGCCTGCGAGCTCGCTATGAAGAGAAAAGCCAGAGGTGGGCCGGGCAAAGTTACCGTGTCCAGTAAATACAATCTCCTGACGCAGTCGGATGAGATGTTCCGCCGCATCGCCGAGGAGACGGTCAGGCAGTACCCCGAGCTAACCTTCAGCCAGGTTATCATCGATAATTGCGCCCAGCAACTGGTCATCAACCCGCAGCAGTTTGATGTATTGGTCATGGATAATGAGCACGGAGATATTCTGGGTGACGAGGCGGCGTCGCTTATCGGAGGGCTGGGACTGACTCCCAATGCGTGTGTCGGCAATGAATTTGCCTACTTCGGCTCGGTGCACGGCACGGCGCCTGACATCGCCGGGCAGGACATTATCAATCCCACTGCCATGCTCCTCGCCGGCGCGATGCTTTTAGAACACCTTGGCTATGAGAAAGAGGCAGCCCAGCTGGAGGCAGCGATATATAAAGTCTATCAGGGTGGGAAATGTTTCACCCGAGACCAGGGAGGGAGCGCTTCCACGACCGAGTTCTGTCAGTCGGTCAAGGCCAATCTGTAAATAGAGTGTGAACAGGTGCCGGAGATGAAACGTATCACTTATGCCCTTTTGTCTGTCATAGTGCTGTTCAGTCTGCTGCTGGTGGGCTGCCAGCGTGGCCAGGAAACCACGCTGAACCTGTATGGCATCGACCCGATCACCCTCGACCCGGCAGTATCGGGGGAGATGATCTCCCATGAATATATCCAGCAGATTTACAATGGACTGGTGCGCCTCGGTGAAAACCTGGAGCCGTCCCCGGATATTGCCGAACGGTGGGACATGAGTGCTGACGGGCGCACCTATACCTTCTATCTGCGCAAAGATATCAAGTTCCAGGATGGCCGGGAGGTGACCGCCAGCGACTTCAAGTACTCGTTTGAGCGCGCCTGTCGACCTTCCACCGGTTCATTAACGGCGGCTACCTATCTGGGGGACATTGTTGGCGTTGAGGAAGTGCTGTCCGGAAAAACAACAGACATAAGTGGCGTCAGGGTCATCGACGACTACACCCTCCAGATAACCATTGATACCCCAAAATCTTATTTCCTGGCCAAGATGACCTACCCGGTGGCGTTTGTGGTGGACAGCAATGAGGCGGAGCTGGGTGGGGAGTGGTGGCGGGAACCAAACGGAACCGGCCCTTTCCATCTGAAAAAGTGGGAGGAGGAGAATCTGCTTGTCCTGGAAAGGAACGGCCGTTATCACGGTGAAAAAGCTGAGGTTGGCACGGTGGTCTTTCAGCTGTGGGGTGGTGTGCCGATGAACCTTTATGAGACGGGCGAGATCGATGCCACGGAGGTCTATATCAACTATATCGACAAGGTTACCGACCCTGCGGGCAGCTTTTACCAGGAGCTGCAGATTGTGCCGGAGTTAAGTCTCAGCTATCTCGGTTTCGACCATACCAGGCCACCGTTCGACGATGCCAATCTGAGGCGCGCTTTCAGCATGGCACTGGACAAGGACAAGCTGGTTAAGCTCGTCTTCAAAAATATGATGGAGCGGGCCGATGGTATTCTACCGCCGGATATTCCCGGTTTCAATAAGGACCTTGAAGGCCTGGAGTTCGATGTTGAGAAGGCGAAGGAGCTGATTGCCAGCTCCAGCTACGGGAGCGTGGACAATTTGCCCCCGATTACGATAACGACGATGGGCTGGGGAGGATTGATTTCGAACAGCCTGGAAGCCATTGTCTATGAATGGCGGCAGAACCTCGGGGTGGAGGTCAGAGTAAGGCAGCTGGAGCCGGAGCAGTTCCTCTATCACCTGAAGGCAGAGAAAGATGAGATGTACTACATGGGCTGGGTGGCCGACTATCCCCACCCCCAGAACTTCCTCGAAATCCTTTTCCGGACCGGCGAGGACAATAATGCCGGTGAGTACAGCAACCCTTCGGTGGACGATATTCTGAACCGGGCGGGGGTGGAACTCGATTATGCCACCAGCCTGGCGCTTTACCAGGAGGCGGAGCAGATGATGATTGAGGATGCCGCCTGCATCCCGCTGTGGTTTCCCAAAAACTACTACCTGGTCAAACCGTATGTGAACGGTTATGAGCTGACACCGATGGGTTACGCCGAACTGAGTAAGGTTTCTGTCGAGCGCGACTGAGCAATGAGCTTATCTCCCGGGTGCTGAGCTCTCGTGTCTTCCCCTCGACAAGCTCGCCAAGTACCAGGTTTCCAAAGCGGACTCGTTTCAATGCCATTACCCTGTAATCCAGATTAGCGAACATGCGACGCACCTGCCGTTTTTTGCCCTCGTGGATGGTGAGACTGTAGTTGAAGGGTTGAATAGTTATATCCCTGATTTTCGCCGGGCTGGTTTTACCATCGTCGAGGTCAAGCCCGTGTTCCAGCTTGCTCATTTCGTTTCTTTTCAGTCTGCCCTGAACCTGTACCAGGTATTCCTTCTCGTGCTCGTAGCGGGGGTGGGTCAGGCGGTAGGCAAGGTCGCCATCGTTGGTGAGCAGTAGCAGGCCGGTGCTGTCTTTGTCCAGCCGTCCCACCGGGTAGAGCCGTAAACGGCGGTATCTATCTGGCAGCAGGTCGGTTACTTTTTCTCGACCCCGCTCGTCACTGAGGGTGGAGATATAGCCCGCCGGCTTGTTGAGCATTAAGGTTACCGTTCCTTTGGGCCTGAGGTCGAGCGCCTTTCCGTCCAGTGCGATATCATCTCTGGTGGTGTTCACCGGGTGGCGGAAGTCGGTGACGACCGCACCGTTCACGGTGACGCGCTCATACTTTATGGCGTCGGCCATTTTGCGGCGCGAGCCGAGGCCGGCGGCGGTGAGGGCTTTGAGCAGGGATTCAGGTTTCATTTTAAATCTGTAAAACAGAATACCGCAGTGTGTTTTTACGCTCAAAACGGTGTTTCGTGTCACTGTTTAAATTTTCAATTTGTGCGTAAACTACCGTTTCATGTTGACCCGTCATTTAGTCTCTGTTAGCAAAATGTTAGCATTACATCTGCTACGATTACTATTACATTACTTAAATGCTTCATTCCACTTTGCTTCAAAATCAGCATCTCTCATGAATTCTCTATATATGGCATTTGCATTGAATTCGAAATGTTTTATCTCGCCTGTTTTCGCAGCTCTCCCAACATATTCGTAGAACCCTTCCTTGTCATCTTCTATTACGGCTAAGGCAGCAAGATTGCTCAACGATAAACGAACCCTATCCAACTTATTCTTTTCTGTCTCAAATTCGCTATTAAGACCAGCTTTTTTCAAGGCGAAACAATACAATATATCGATAACATCCTTATTATCTTTATAATATTCTTTAATTTCTTTGGTAAATGCGACTAACCTCCATGTTATCTCATAAGCCCCTATCATTAATCCTTTGTGAATTGAACTAACAAGTGCGAAATTTGCTGCTTTCACATCATTCTTGAACCACTTACGCCAACAGTTTTGCACGAGTATTATCCCGCCAAAAAGAACCTCTCTGCAGGCTCGTAGATAATACTCGGCACTAATTGTTAATCTATCACCCGCTTTTAATTTCTCACCACCGTTACAATGCACAACATTTCTTATATAACGACCATTTACTATTCCATTATTGTGTACAATAATGTTTCTTCGTTGGTAGGCCTCATTAATAATTTCCCACCTAATCTTGGTTTCTGCGATATCAACCACCAGAACATCTGCAAAGAACCTCAACCGCTCGTCGAATCTTTTATATAGCAACGACTCTATCTTGCGTTCTATTAGAATATTATTAGCCTCTTTCAGGTTACTACATTTTCTCAATTCGCCATACGACAATGTCATCTCTTCGTTTAGTGCTTCAGGGTATCTGTCGTAGTAACAATGAAGAATGTCTGACAATAAGTAATCAAAATACGCAATCATCATCATGAAGGAAGCCTTCCAAAGCAGTTCACAACGCTGATCCGAAAGAGTTATATTCACTAATGCCCAATCGTATTCCTTAAATATCTCGACAATTCCGTTAACAGCAGTTGATATCCTTTCAGCATTCACCAAACCATCTGCTTCTCGTAATCTATCCTTTGAGGAGACAGAGTAGGACTCAACCAGTTCACCCATCCTTCTCCTTAAATCCCCCATGCCCTCTTTAGCCCTATCATCTGAGCTAACAGCAGAAGGCAACAGACTAGTTGTAAAGAATTCCAGATTATACAGGTTGTTCTCAAAATTATATGTTATACTTTTCAGAGGGCTATCATCTTTCCCTCTTTTTATTCGCTTTGCCATAGCTTTTCCTCTTTAATATGTGCTTCAGCTTACTGCGACTTTAACATCAACCGACAAATCTTAACCTACAATATTCGTTTACTAATACATTTTAACATGTTTCTTATAAAGCATAATGAAGGGCATACTTTTGTTAGCAATTCGTTATCAGAAATTAACCAGCCCCCAGAAGGTGGGGGCTTCACAAATTTTGTTCTGTCCTAATTTATCTTCAAAATGGCGGAGGGGGAGGGATTCGAACCCTCGGTTGGCTTGCACCAACAACGGTTTTCAAGTCTGCTAACTAGTATACCATGATGTGTTTTTACGTTCAAAACAGTGTTTTCATGTTAATGGTCTACTCACTATCTTGTGCGTAATATACCATGTTGTTATACCTTGTTTGTTTCAGTGCGTTAGCAAACGGTTAGCAAAAATTAAAGTTTATTTACCTACATTAATGGTATCAGCTTAATATGTTAATGATCTCCTCTGGTTTGTGTAACTGACAGTGATATAATATTCTTTCTTTGGTAATTTGGTTCATTTCTTCAATCTGTGTATAGTCTTTATAATCCTGACATACATAGCAGAAAATAGAGAGGCTAGGTAGCCCTATTCTCATTCCAATATCACCTGTAAAGCAACGCCTGTCCTCACCGAAGAAACGGTCGATATTTCTAGCTATCTGACATCTATCTACGCCCAATTCCTCACCAAACTCAGAAATAACTGCCAACCTTGGTCTCAGCGCCTTTACCATGCTTATGATACCAATTAGACCCAGATGATTATCATATAGTCGTTTTTTACCCTTCAAGGGTAATTTTTCATTGAATTCGTTTTGTCCTATAGAACCGAGATGAAGGATAAGCAAATCGCACCCCCTATACTGGTTCTGTATCCGTGAACTCCAACCTGTATCACTCGTGAATCCAATCTTCAATGATTGTTTAGAATCTATTTTCAATTCGAAGACCAAACCAACAGCTGTTTCACTAATAATCTCGTTGTGTTTTGCGGCTTTTACTTCAAGATTCCACTCATATCCATAAGGACTTATAGAATCACCATCGTTTAAGCTTACTATTTTTCCAACCCCCCTAAGCTTTGATACCCAGCCAATGAATTTATTTACAGCTCCAAGATTTAAGAACAGGTCAACCTTACAATTACTTTGTGTCCTATCAGATAGTTCATATATTAAACTAAGCAGGCTTTCCAAGTCGGCCGTATGATCTGTATGAGCGTGCGTAACTAATACAGCATCAATGTCGCGTATAGAGTAACCTGCACTATCAAAATTCCTCAAGAAATCGAAACCCGGATCTATGACAAGTCCTTTACCTTTCCAGATAAGGAAGTATCCACCTCCTCTTTTCTCCATTCCCCGATTCGGAAGTTTCGGAGAAAAAGAATTCCACCGCCGAAGCACGACTAATGAGTCGGCACTCATCCCAATTGTTCTTTCTTTTTGAAAGTATTGCTCATAAACCTTCTCGCGATCTCTTATTCTTTTTAGGGGGTCTTCATCTACCGTCTTCCTCAGACTTGTGCCTATCTTCCTCAGTATTTGCACCTCAACGGGAGGTGGTTTTTGTGTTCTGAACTCTTCGGTTCTATTTTCTATTTCCTCAATTAGATTCTCTGCTAACCGAAGCCCATCTAAGTTTTCTTCATCTTTGAATGAATCAAAGGCTTTTTTAATATCATCTAAAGCATCTGATAATTTACTTTGGTTTAAAAAAATCATCCCCCGGAGGATTAGCGATAAGCCATCTCTAGGATTCTTTTTCAAGACGTGATTGAAATCAGCAAGCGCTTCCTCATCCTTACCTAATCTTTCATAGATAGCACCGCGCTTTGTTAGAGTAGTAGGGTCATCAGGTTCTAGCTCCAGGGAACGATTGCAATCGGCAAATGCTTCCTCATACTTACCTAATCTTAGATATACATTACCTCTTCGCGTTAATCTGTGGGGGTCATCAGGTTCTAGCTCCAGGGAACGATTGAAATCGGCAAGTGCTTCCTGATACTTATCTAATCTTTCATAAATATCACCGCGATGGTAAAAAAT
>SDBT01017427.1_pt1 | contig 11348 bp, 8 predicted proteins | sample 2277101 | NCBI WGS metagenome assembly SDBT01 (sample SAMN10404973, study PRJNA504765) | marine sediment metagenome | isolation source: marine sediment core GS10_PC15, 103 cmbsf | place: Arctic Ocean: Southern Knipovich Ridge | collected 2010 | reverse complement strand
CAGACTGTGCCTGGGCTACGACCACGTGTTCTTCGCCGTATGGGACAAGCGGGATCTGTTCGTCAAGCATCCCTCGGCCCATTGGTGTCCAAACTTCACGGACGACAAGTGGTTCGATGGGCTTGAAGACTACGAATTGATACCGATGCCTACGGACTTCGGTTTCTTCGGCTCGAAGGGGGGCCTTGACCGGGCAGATCCAATGCAGGTTATCGCTCAGCGGCGGGGCTGGTCTACAGATGTCCGACAGGTTTCATCGTCCGGTAAGCATCGGTGGCCTTACACGGCGGTGGCAATGGCGAACTGCCGTGCCTTGTTCAACAAGGGACAGAAGCACGACTCCCCGAACCTGCGGGTGATGGAGAGCATGCTCATGAACCGCCCCCTGATCTCAGATGAAGACCCTCGTTCGGGCATGAACAAGCTGTTCACACCGTGGGCTCATTACCTACCGTATGAATACTTCTCCAACGACGGGTTGGAAGTGGCGATGGAGTTTTGCATAGAGAACCCGGAGATGACGGCGAAGATAGCGCGGCAGGCTTACGACGAAGTGAAAGCCAACCATCTCGTGGGGAACCGCATAGATCAGATACTGGAGGTCATCAATGCAAAATCCTAGTGAACTACCCACTATCGGGTTCGTAGGCGCTGGGTTCGTAGGGGGCGCCGCTATCCGTGCGTTCTCTGGCTACAACAACTGCGTCGTCTATGACAAGGGCCTGGAGATTGGCACGATGCAAGAGGTGTGCGATCAAGCAGACGTCATCTTCGTGGCGGTCCCTTCCCCCGCGAAGGAGAACGGCGACTGCGACACGAGCATCGTTGTGGAGGTAGTGGAAGAAATTGACGACCGCGTTCGGAACGCTGGCCGTGAGTTCGAAGGTGTGGAAGTGGTGGTACGGTCTACGGTCCCTCCGGCGTTCTTAGATGAGCTATGGGAGAGCGTCGAGAACGTCAGTCTTCTGTTCATGCCGGAATTCCTCACCGAGCGGACGGCGGACTTGGACTTCATCACGGCGCCACGGTTCATCATCGGGACCGAAGATCCTAGCTTGGACGAGATGTTCGCTAACACGATGTACGTGCTGTCGAACCGGTTCCCTCGGACACGGATTACAGTGATGACGCTGGCGGAGGCTTCGCTCGTCAAATACGCCACGAACGTGTTCTTCGCGACAAAGATCAGCTTCTTCAACGAACTCTACAAGATCGCAGAGTTGGTGGGGGCTGACCCGACCGTTGTGATCGAAGAGGTCATCCAAGATGGCCGGATCGGTCGCTCGCACTATCAGGTGCCAGGGCACGACGGGAGCTTCGGATACGGGGGCCACTGCTTCCCGAAGGATGTGCGGGCCTACTCGTTCTTCGGGTACCCCCACACCGTCATGTCCAGTGCTACAGAGATCGTGAACCATAAGGTGAGGAGAGAATCAGATGCAGATTAAAAGCTTCCTACGGCAGAAGGTCGATGAGCTGGAGGTCTCGCTCCTAGAAGATTGGGGCGAGTACAAAGACCTCCCAGAAGAAGTGCGCCATCAAGTGAATCTACTACGCGAAATGGACAACGAAATGGAACAGAGGAACCTGTAATGTACCCCTTCAGCCCGCAGACCGCGAACGGCGATCAGCCCGCGAACCCCAGCGTGATGGTACTCGTGAAAAACGAGAGCTACTTCCTGCCCTACGTGCTGAAGCAGTGCGAGGGGATCTTTGACTCTTACGTGATCTACGACATCGACTCCACGGACAACACCCGGGAGATCATCGAATGGTTCGTAGGGCGCAATGACGGGAAGGCGGACTTCATGGTCAGGTACATGCCCGATCTCCCCAAGGAGGTTCAGGGGGCCTTTCGGAATAGCATGATTGTGGAGGGCCGACGGCCGATCTACCTGATCCTCGACGGGGACGAACTCTACACGAAGGAAGACCTCCACCACATCAAGGCGTGTGCGGAAGACCTCAAGGTCAACCATGCCTTCCAAAACGAGAAACGGTTCGGCGTATTCAAGCGGGTGGAGTTGAACCCTGAGATGACGATGCAGTACAGCCGTCGCCGGAGCCATCACAGGCTCTACACGCGGGACGCCTTCTGGACGGGAACCCATCCGGGCGAGGTGTCGGGATACAAGCAGGACGAGAAGAGTGAGGAGTGGTACGACATCACTTGTTGGCACTTCCACAACGCGGTGCGCTCACCGGACGAGAAGTCCGTGCTCAAGCGCATAGAACGGAAGGCGAAGAAGACTTACCACCCCGGGGAACTGGAGCCGGTAAGTATCTTGGAGGAAGTGCCTATTCTGAACCACCGTGTCGAAAGTTTCCCGGTAAGTCCGGCGCTGGAAGCGCTTTGGCTGAAACGCGATCTAACCGCGTCCTAGGGGGTACCCCTGGTACCTAAGTGCGAAAAAGATCGCTTACAAGCGATCCTCGAAGGCCGTTTTTAGCGCGAACGGACGCTAGGGGTTGTAGACAGTTTAATCTTTCCGGCACCCTTAAATCTCTTTTCCTGAAGCATCATTCTAAGCTCTCGGACTGTCTTATCGGCAAACTTGTGACCTTCGGCCTGGGCGGCTTCCAAAGACCTGATGTGCATCTTGATGGTGTCTAAACTCATCCCGTCGGCCCCCTGGCTCTGGGCTACTTCTTGAATCACGCGGCCGTAAGCCTCGTTGAACATCCTCTTTGCGACTCGGGCATTACCGTGCTGTCGCACAAATGAGTCGTAGAGCGGCTTGATGTACGAGTTTGCAATCTGCCCGCGACCAGCGCGCAAGTTGTCCTTGATCTTCTTCAGAATCACGCCTCGCTGTTTCCCTGCTGCTTGGGTCTTGTACTTCTCATTCGCTATCTGCTGTTGCCCGCTAGCCGGGAACGACTTGCTGATACCCGCAATCGAGTTGGCAAACGCATCCAGCGTCCAGTCACCGGGCTGTTCCGTCTTTGAGTCCCGGGCGTACCCCATGGAAGACATGAACTTGGATACGTTGATCTGAGTCCCGCCTGCGGCCACAATCGCACCCTGAGCAACCGCTGCTATGCCTGCTGCCTTCTTGGGGACACCCGCGCTCGTTAGGCCCTTGTAGACCCCCGCACCACTCGCAGCGCCTACGCCGAGGCCAGTCAGCAACCTGTTCTGCTGATCGTCGATAGTCTCGTTCCAGTCGGCCCCTTCCTCAGACAGCCCGTGTATTCCGGGGGTCATGTGTTTGGGCACAGAAGGTTGTCCACCGTTAGCCGCGTAGGACTCAGCGGCGGAAATCGGGTTCAACTGGTCACCACTCACGTTGCCCATGAATTTCGTGAACATAGGAGGCGCATGATGATTCATCATCTGCATGACGCTCTTGCCGAGCATCTCTTGCGGGCCTTCCGACCGTACCTCATTGCCAAAGGTGTCCCTGCCTAGCGCGATATCAATGAGAGGCATAACGACTGCGAATGGAGCCACGGGTGCCATGTCTAGCAAGTTCCTAAGGTATTCACCGCCGTTGGTAGCTGTCTTAAACGTAAGCTGGTCGTACCGCTCTTGTGAGAGGTTGGACGGGAACAACGAAGCCTGAGTAAGCCAGTCATTGGTCAGGATGCGGTTGAACGCAGCGTCGTCGTCTTGTCCGAACTCTTCACCCCCCAAGTATCCGGCCATCGCACCGCCAGCCATACCTATCATGGCGCCCTTGGCCCCGGCCACGCGCATTCCGCCAGCAGCGCCGAGCGCGGCGGTTCCAAGTGCCCCCAAAATCTCTGGAGCCCTGTCCGGGTCAACCGCAACCGAACCGAACCGGGTAGCATGTGAAGCTGCTTGGTTGAAGGTCCCTCGCTGCTCTTCTCTGCTCTCTGGACCCGAGCCCGTAGCGCTGATGACGCCTTGGATAATCTGAGGCGCCTGAAGGTGCATCATCGCCTGGATGGGGAAGTCCTGCATGTTGTTCTTGAAGATCCGGGCGGACTCTGCCGTCCACGTGATCCACGGGAGTATGAGGCGTCTCGACGCCTTGGGGAGTACGCCTACGGTAGCGTATTGTGGCAATCTACGTCCCACTTCACGGACAGCGGCCTGCTTCGACCAGCCGTCTCGAATGAGTTTGGCGTAGTATTGAACCTTGGGGATCATGTCTTCCGCGAGGTACATGCTAGACATCTTGTGCATGGTCTGCTTGACGCCGGGAATCTCGTGATGCCCACCCATGATACGCGCGAGCACCTGTACTGACTGATCGCCCCAGCTCTCCGCTTCGGCAGTCTTGATAGCCTTGAGCATGGCTTCAGCGCTGGCAAACCCCTCCACAGTCTCGAAAGCCTGTGCTTCGAACATGTTCTTCACAATGGGGTCGGAATAGTGCTCGGCCAGATCAATCTTGTGTCCGAGGTGATTTGTGATGAAGCGGTCGTCGCCGAGGATCTTAGCGAGGTTTTCAGGGTTCATCATCTCATCGGTACTCATGCCGTCGCTCTTCTTTATCTGCTTGGCGAGCTTACTGAACATCTTTGCGGCAATGTGGCCGTCGTTCAAGAAGTTCGTGCCGAAGATGTTGACACCCACCTGCGACAAGAAGTGCATGTTACCAGCCATATTTCCCATGTGGGTGGCAGGGTTAAGTGCGGTCTTGGAAGACTTGTAGATGGCGGTCGAGAGCTGCAACAGCTTCGTGAAGGTATTAGGGTTAGTACGTGCCGAGCCGTCACCCCTGAAGAATTGGCCGATCAACTCCCGAGAGATAACCGGGTCCTTGTTGAACAGACCGGGGTCAAGGCCGTCCTTAGCGACACGTGCGTCGATCATGCGGCGCATGCGGGCGGATAGGCCCGGTACGATCTCGTCGAGTCCGTCCAGGCTAAGCCACAAGTCCTGACCGCTCTTGGGAAGGTTTGCGAAGTTCTCAGCCGTGGTGATGAACTCGTCATACGACTTGCCCCCGCTCATCGCGTGGTTTACGATGACATCACGGAAAGTCCGATGCAGCCCCATAATCTGTACGTCGTTGACGTAGCCTCCAACAAACAGATCCTTGGGAGCAGTGACCAGCTCAGGGATGGCCTCACGAGTAAGCTCTCTAGTAGTGAGTACGCCACGCTGCTTGGTGGTCGGGCCACCGAAGATCTTCATCGAATCTTGCAGAGTAATGTCCTGCATTGCAATCTGACCATCGGCGCCGGGTCCTGGCTTCTGTGTGAGGCGCTTCCGTCCGATATCGGCGAATCCTTCCGTGCCCTTCTTGATGGCCGGAAGATGCATACCAGACTCAACCATACCGCCGCCCTCTCGGAACAACTCGTACTGGTCTTTGGTGAGGTAGCCTTCGTCGAACTGAGCCTTGGTGAGCCGCTGCCACTTATGGCCGAGCCCTTGTGCCCACTGTAGGGTCTTCGAGCTGATACCGGGTATTGTAGCGAGCTTCTCAATGGCGTCAGTGGTGAGTCCTTCGAGCATATACTCGTAGATAGCCTCGCCAGCCACTCCCGCGTTATCTTCGGAGAACGACGGGATCTCGTTGTAGTATTTCTCGACCTCGGCTTGCTTGAGGTAATCCGAGATGTTGGTGATCTGGTCGCTGTTAATTTCCTGCACCTGCTTGGCATACCTGTTGGAGAAGTTCTTGTGCGCTGCCCACGCCATCTTCAACCCAGGGGTAGTCAGCTCTCCCTTGCGGGCGAGCGCTGCCAGCTCAAGGTACCGGTCGTTCGCTCTCTCAGTGGTGATCATCTGTTGTAGACGTCTCTTCGGGATGATCTGCTCGATCATCTCGGGGGAGTCGGCTTGCTTGAGAGCGTCAACGATATTCTGATCGAAGTACCGGCCGTTACCGGTGACCGTATCCATCATGTTAACGTCGGGACGGGCTAGCGTCTGGGCCATCTTGGCGTGGTCATCGAGCTGCCACCCTACCTTATCAATACCAAACCTATCGGCGCCGGGAATGTTAAGCCCCTTGCGCTCAAGGAATCCCTTGCCTGCGGCAATGGCGACATCCTCGCCAGCATCAGTGGCTAGCTTAGCGGCCCGCATTGCTAGATTGGCGCCTCGTCGTGCGGCGAATGCTACTGGAAAGGCGTAGGTGGCTACGGTGAAAGCGGTCTCGTAGGGATGGTTCATGACCTGATCCATGAAGACTTCAGACCCGAACTCGAAGCCTTCCTCGTCCCACTTGATACCCATGAGGGCTAGCTCGGGGCCAGCAACAAACTCGGTGAAGATCCGGGCGGCAGACGTCAGGTCATCAGCCACTTCCTCTCCGAAGGTCTGATCTGGAACGATGTCCAATCCTTCTACACCATCAGCGTATTCATCCATGAGCCTATCGGAAGCGGCTCCAGTAGCGCCCTCAAACTCAGAGGTTACATCGCCCATAACTTCACGGCGCCGGTCACGACGAAGCAAACCCTCTTGGGCTGAATCGAGCGCACTCAGTGTCTTACGTGAGTATTGTTCATCTGTAGGAGGTGTGAAGCCGGGGTGGTCGGTGCCGAGGGTGTCAGCGGCCGACATCGTGCGAGGATCGAACGGCTCGTACTGCTCTTCTTCCTCAGTATCGCCGTCAAGCAGAGATAGGCTTCCCATTTTACCGGGTGCGGCTGACTGTCTCTCGGCGGGGGCGTCTAGGAGTGAGAGCTTTCCCATGTTGTTGCCCATGAGTTAGCGCCTCCGTTCACGGTCTCGGTAATGCACTCTCTCACCGGCTTCGGCCACAGGGGCAGACATCCCGGCGGCGGTGATGCCTTCACGGAATACTTGTCGTCGGGACGCTTTGGCGAACGAGTCAAGCTGTGGGATCTCGGTCACATCGGGCTCATTCCTCGCGGCAGAGCTAGTTATCGGAGCGTCCGCTGAAGGACTAAAGGAGCCAGTCGTCGCGAAGTCGTACAAAGACCGCGCACCGCCCTTGATCATGTCCCACTCATAGTCTATCTGGTCTGAGAAAGCTTGCGGAGCACCCACGATGCTGTCCATAGTGATACGCTTGTTCAGAAATTTCTTACCGCCTCGCCATACCGCCTTGTTCATTTCCAGCATACCCGCGTCTTCCATAGCCTCGTAGACCACTCTGGCGGGAGTGTTCTTGCCCGTCGCATAGTCCTGCCCAGCCTTCTGTAGCTCAGAAAATACGTGCGTGCGCTCGGGCTGACTAGGAGCCGCTGCTGCCTGTGATTCCGGTACTGCCTGTGCTGGTGCGGGGATGAGCCCGCCGCCTGCCTCTCCGTCTATCATCGCGGGGGCGACTCCAAGCGGAGCCTCGCGATACTCTACCGGGAAGCTTCCTTCCTCGGGACGAGTCAGGTTTACTCCTAGTGTTTCCTGAACGAACGTGTGGCCGCGATGCTTTCTCATGTAGTCAATCTTAGCCTGCACCGAGCGGTTGCTGAAAGGTCGATCGAGCGAATTGTTCCTGTCCCAGTATTCGGCCTCTTTCCTGTCCAGTACCGCATCTACCTGTCGGGTAATCTCGCCGCTGCCCTGCCGACTATTTTCATGCTCTAGCTTAGCCAGCACCTTCACCATTGCTATGCCTTGAGCCTTCTGCCTGGAGCCTCCGGCCGCAGCGTCCGCGTCAAGCCCTGCCTTGATGCCTTCAGTTATTTCTCCTGTCGTCCAGTAGTTGGCCTGTTCGTCAGGGTCGATGCCCCACTTATTGAACTGTGCCTTCTGCCGCGCTGCGCGGTCGGTACCCTTTTCGCCCAACGTCAAGAACTTTCGCTCTTCCTGAGCCGAGGAGTCATCCATCGAGTGGGAGTATTCCTGGCGGTACTCCTGGGACGTGGGGCTATTACCGGTCGCCAGGTCACCATGCCAGAACTCAGTATTGTGTTCGTTCATGGGCTTGATGCCCGTACCGCTCTTCAGGGCGTTGGCCGCGTTCTTGTTCACCTGTTCTATGTGAAGCTTCTGCGCCTGAGCAACCGTAGCCGCCTGGAGTTCAGTGAGTTCGTCACCGTTCCTGAGCTTCTCGGCCAGCTTCTCGCTGAGACCTGTCGGGGTCCTACCGCGCATCACCAGTTCGCGTGCAGTCTCGACCAGTGCGGCACGGTTACCCATAGCCCGCTGGTTTTGCAACTCTGTCTCGCGCTGGGCAAGATTATCAGTCTCAATCTTCTCGTCGAACGTCTGTCGGTCTTCCATGAACTTCACAGCTTCAGCCGGGTCGGCAAGACCGGTGGCGGTCTGACCGGCCTGCTTGGATAGCTGCGCCGTCATGCTGTCCATATACTGAGCGGCATAGGGATTGCCCGCGTACTTAGCTAGCTTGTCCATGATGGTCGTCTGAACCTCACGGTTCAGCAGACCCATCTGGGAGTGCTCACTCTGCATGTAGGCAATGCCTTCGGCACTGTCCACAGGGACAGGCTTACCGTCGATCATGAAGGCGAGTTGTTCCTTCACCTCCACGACGCCAAGGGCATCGCCCTGGAATCCTGCATTCTGAGAAGGGGTTTCTCTAGAGATTAGCGTAGGGGCTCCGGGCTTACCCTCTGCGGTGGTGGCGCCGGGAATAACTTCGGTGCTCTGCTCGGTCATCCCAACAGCATCCTGTCGCTGAGCGACCTCTTCGGGAGACTTGGCGTACGGCACTGGCATAACCGAGGTCTGCAACCTACCTGACATGCCAGCAAAATACTCTTGCAACCTGTCCGTTTCTGGCTTAACTTCCAGATCCAGAATTTGCTCGAACTCTTGTTTGAAATAGCGCATGCGGATCTGCTGGGCCGCTTCCTGGCCTCGCCGCTCACTGGTCTGCATGTACGCAGCCTTGGTAGCGGGGTCAGACCCCACTGAAAACATGCGCCCCATAGCACGTTCCATGCCCTGCGCGCCCCGTGCTCGGAGTGCGGTGCCTGGAGATACGGGTCCCTGAACTTGGTTAGCCATTACGGTGCCAGAACTCCCTGGCCGGGATTCAGCGTCTGAAAGCCAGCGGGACCGGTACTATGGAACGGAGCACTACCGCCGCTAGCCGTAAGAGTAGGAGTCGTCTCCATCATTCCAATAGCACTCGTAGCTAGGCTTGTAATACCCTCGATGGAGGCCATGATGCCATCGTTCTTGGTTTTGAGTGCAGCGTTCAACCCCTGAGCCCCCTGCGCGATTCCGGCCATGTTGGCCTGCTGAGCGCCGAGCGAAGCGGAAATGAGTGACGGAGGGAGAGTATCCGCCCAGTGCATTTGAATGTCATTGAGACTTTTGACGAAGGAGTCACGGATACCCGATTGGTTGTTTACCCAGTCCTGAGAGTAGGTGGTAATATCCTCCACGCGCTGAGCGCGGTACTCTTCAAGAGCGGTTCTCGCCTGCCACAATGACGCGGTGCGGGTGCGATTGGTGCCTTCCTGAGCCTGCATGACCTGAGCCATCTGAAGACCCACACGCCGAGCGTAGCCGCCTTGCGCCATGTTGCGAGCTACGTTTTCCAACATGTTCTTGTGAATAGCAGCGCTGCTTTCGTAGATCCCACCGACAATAGACTGCGAGAGCTGATTCCAGAGCGTGCCTTGTCGGTTCTGGAATTGCTCGGCTTCGGCCACCATACCGGACACGGCACGGAAGCCCGAAGTATTAGCAGCAGCGGAAGCCATCGAATCGGCGTCAAGTCCGAGGCCAGAAACTTCCCACTTCATCTTGCCCTTGTACCGTCCTTCCTTTGAGCCTGCCAACTTAGCGATGTCTTTGCGGGAAACTGAGCCAGACGAGGAAATTCTACCCCCGAGCAGTCCACCGCCGCCGCCGCCAAAATTGGTAAGACCCCCGGGAGCGAGACTGCCTAGCGTGACACGCCCGCCAGTGTCGCGGCCCCCGTACGTACCGGGCTGGCCCATCATGCTCATAAGGGTGACCTTGGCTTCCTCGGAAGCCACAAGGTTCCGCGCAGCTATGTCTTGATAGCCCTGCGACATTTGGGAGTATTTTTCGCGCTCAATAGCGCCGCCTTCGGCGATCCGCTCTCGGGAAGCGATCTGCCATTTGGCGATTTTCTTCTGAGCTTTCGCGAGGGCTTTAGCCTGCGCGGCGCCGCCAATCATACCGCCAATATCGACGGCTATTCCGGCTGCTGCAACACCCATATTTAGCTCCTTACCAGCGCGCTAAGTTTTTGCTTGACCGAATCTGGGTCGTGCCAAGAATCTTCAATTGCGATCTCAAGATCTGTGTTTGCATAGAGGAGAAAGGTAACTAGCTTGTCTTGTAGGGCTTTGATGCTACGCACTCTCGTCTGTGTTGCAAGCGAAGCGTATGCTTCGTCGATATTTCTAGTGGTGAGCACCACACGCAGCTCTTGGTCGAGTGAGGCACACACGGTTCTGATGTCTTCAATGTACGGTAGCGCGAACGGCGATTTCATACCCCACACTTCGGGGCCGAGGCGAGACTCTATGTAGTCTTTGATGTCTAGCCTAAAATCCGTTTCATCCTGATCGTCTAGCTCAGCCATGTGGTTGAGCATCAGGTCCGTAAACCATACGTCTTCCCAGTCTTCTTGCCCGTTCTCTCTGGGTGACGGGAACCGCATTACCGTTCCCATGGGAATACCCATTCGGTGTAGCTGGCGGCTAGCCAGCGACGTGCCCGTTCTCATTGCGCCGGTCACGAGCACTATCATGCCGTGGCCCACTGGTCTACCCAGACGAATAGTCTGCCTTGGATCAACAGGCTCAGCTCGGTGCCGATAGGCATTTGAAGTATCTCGGCCACTGCTGCTGTGAAGGCCGCAGCGTTCGGATAGATCGTCTTGCCTTTGGCTTCACTCAAAATCTGTGTCACTTCCTCTATGCGCTCAGCATAGGAGGTAAAGTCTGCCTTCAACTTCGCCTCGACATCAACCCATGCCGGGTCTATCTGATCCTTGTAGAACGCATTCCCAAAACCCGGGAGGAGAAACCCCGCCTCGATGTGCGCTATGATATCTTCGTTGTCCGTGTAGAACAGCACTTGCCGTGCCTGCTCTATCGGAGCGTGCGTTCCACCCAAGGTCAGCAGCCCTGCAACCATGGACTCCAGAAACGACTTTTGAACAATCGCCATCTGTTTGATGGTGCCGCTGCTCAGGTTGTCGTTGTTCGCTGCTGCGTCGGCATGAGCTTTCATCATCAGACCCGAAAGCTCTTGAACGCTACTCATCTGCTATCAGTGTCCGGTACCGAATCGTTCCAACCGGCTCAAATCCCTCTAGCGCCTCGCCATGGCATCCGTGCTGTGTGATCAGGCCGGAGATACCGTTAGCCAGAGCCCACTCGTCTACGCTGTCAAGCAGCGCCTGTTGAATTCTGTCGTCCATGCCACGATGTAGCCCCCACAACACAGCGGTTTTCTCGGGGTATTCTAGTCCTGAGACATCTGTTCCAACCATTGCTATGCC
>SDBT01017426.1_pt1 | contig 11348 bp, 7 predicted proteins | sample 2277101 | NCBI WGS metagenome assembly SDBT01 (sample SAMN10404973, study PRJNA504765) | marine sediment metagenome | isolation source: marine sediment core GS10_PC15, 103 cmbsf | place: Arctic Ocean: Southern Knipovich Ridge | collected 2010 | reverse complement strand
GTCGTTGCCGCCGGGGGCCAGGTTGAGCGTCAGCGTGCTGCCCTCCAGCACGGCCAAGGGGACGCTGCCTGCCGACAGCAGCGTCAGCCCGCCCTCGGCGCGGAACGCCGGGTCAGCCGGCCAGATGACGCCGCGCATGTCGACGCCGTGCGTCATCGAGTGATAGGGGTTGACGGTATAAGGGCCGGCCTGGGCGACGCTTTCGCCCTCGGGCGCGCGGAAATGCACACGGAAGCCCTCGGCTCCGGCCGGCCGACCCGACTCGCAGAACAGGATGCCGACGCGGCTCCCGCCGTCCAGGACCGCCTTCGGCATCGCCTGGACGGCCCTTCGCACGTAGCGGGCAAACGCCTCGTCCTCCAGGTCCACGCGGACCGTCACGGGCACGTGAACGGGCCGGGCCGTCCGCAGCACGTTGTCGTTGGCCAGCGCGTCCTCGGGCAGCTCGAGCCGGACCGTGTTGACGTTGTCCGGCACGCTCACGCTCAGGGGCACGGCCTTCCGAGCGGCGAAGTCCACCTCGCTGCGTCCCAGGAGCGTGTCGCCGCCGTAGATGCTGACCGTCCTGGATGACGTGTCGGCGCCGAAGTTGCGTGCCAGCACGAACAGCTCATCGCGCCCCAGCCAGTGGCTGCTCACCCAGCCCGCGTTGTCGGCCGCCCGGCCCACGGCCACGACGTCGACGCCCTCGGCGTCCACAGCGTGGTCGGTCACAAGGACGGGCACTGACTCCTCGGCCGAGAGGGCCCGTGCCAGTTCGATGGCGGGCCCGAAGGAGTGGTCAGGCCCGGCTGGACGCCACCCGGCCAGGGCGGTTCGGACCTCGGGCGCCTCCATCGACTCCAGCCCGATGATGCGCGGCTCAAAGCCGCTGGCGATGAGGGTGACCCGTGCGCCGCGGCCGAGTTCGTCCAGCAGGCCCATCACGGTCTCGACTGCGCGGTCCTTGGCGGAGACGCCGTCGGCCACCGCGCTCATGGACGCGCTGGAGTCCAGCACCACCACCAGGTGGCGCCGGCCGGCGCGGTGAGCGAAGGCCAGGGAGGCCACCAGCAGCGAGAGCAGCAGCGCGCTGAGCAACTCGAGCACGAACGGCAGCGTGATGGGCGGGCGGCGTTTCTGCCGGCCTTCCAGCCTGAGGCTGCGCGCCGCCTGCCACAGGTGCAGCGACGAGACCTCGATGCGGCGCCCGCGGAACACGAAGAAGTAGAGGAACACCACCGCCCCCAGCGAGGTGAGCGCCAGCATTCCCCATGGGGCGGCCGCGTAGATCATCAGTAGATCTCCACCAGGCCCGCGGGCACAAAGGCGGAGCGCAGCAAGTCCTCCAACGACCCGTCCGCCACTACGCCCAGGTGGATGCCGCCGCATCGGAACGTTTCGTCGCGCAGTTCGGCCTGGAGCGCGCGGAGCCGGCGCGTGTAGTCATCCACGGCCCGCCGGTCCAGCGTGAGGTCGGCGCGGCGGCCCTCCTCGACGGCGTCGAGCACGGACGGCCCCGCCGGCGCGGGCGATGCTTCCCACGGGCCGAGCACGTGCACGACGATCAGCCGCGAGCACCCGGCCGCCAGGGCGCGGACGACCGTGGACGGCCCGACCGGGCTCATGAAGTCGCTGATCACTAGCCGGGCCGACGCCCGCCTGAGTCCGCCCACGGCCCTCCGGGGCGCGGTGAAGAGGACGGAGTCGGGCGCGCCAAACTCGATCTGGTCGGGCGCTTCCAGCCGCACGAGCTGCTCCCCGGCCGAGAAGAGCCGCACGGCCACCCCGCCGGCCATGGCCGACCGGAAGATCCACCGGCAGAGGTCGTAGGCCAGGGGGCCCTTCCGCCCGTCGCTGATGGCCATCGATGCCGACGCGTCGACGACCACGTCGAAGAACGGGCTGACCTCCTCTCGGTAGAGGCGGACGATCAGACGGCCGGTGCGGGCCGAGGAGAACCAGTCGACGCGCCGCGGATCATCGCCGGGGACGTACTCACGGAAGTCCTGAATCTCCACGGATGGGCCGGTCTCCCGGCCCTGCTGGACGCCGAAGGTGCCCGCGGAGGACGTGGTGTCCAGGCTGAAGCGGTATAGGTCCGCCAGGCGGCGAATCTCCGCCTCGGGCAACGTGTCCGGCAATGCTGCCAACTGGTGACCTCCTTAGGGGGACGCGTCCGTTGCGACCGCAAGCTGCCGGCCCTGGCTGCGGCCCTGGCCGGCGAAGATGACCGCGTGTCCGGCCAGGCCGACCAGCAAAGGGCCGACGAGGTGCCCCACCAGCACCGAGACAGGGACCGGCCGCGCCAGCGACGCCACGTAGATGACCGGTACGAAGGCCAGTCCCGCGTTGGTGGGCATCTGCCGCGGCTCGCCGAACATGCGTAGTGCTATGAAGAAGGCGATCACGTTCAGGAGCATCAGCACCCCCAGGGCGCGCCCGCGCCGGTCGGACGCCGTCCCCCACCTGGCGGGCATCAGCTTCGCCAGGAAGTAGGCGAGCGCGCTCAGGTAGAGCACGTAGGTGAGCGTCACGGGCACCGGGTACGCCACCTGCATCTCGCGCGATGTGGCGTGTCCCCCCGACGCGGCGGCCCAGAGCGAGTAGGCACAGGCAGCGATGGCGGCGAGCGAGACCAGCAGGTAGACGACCGTGGGTGCCGCGCCGTCGCGGAAGATGAAGTAGAGGCGCCCCCTGACGCCGTCCCTCAGCAGCGGCAGGTGGCGCCTGGGCACGTGGGGGTCCCTCTGCGCCCAGCCCACGCATCCGAGCCCGACCATGCCGCAGGCGACGACCTCGAAGAGGATCGTGACTTCGAAGGGCGGCGCCACGGCGAGGGTCACGTATATCCTGAAGACGGCGAACAGCACCAGGATGATGCAGAGCAGCAGGACCTTGGCCCTGGCCGAACAGCGGTCGTCGCGGAAGGTCAGGAAGTTGGCGGACGCCGCGTTCACCAGCATGATGACCAGCGCGGCCAGGACCGTGCCCCCGACCACGGCGAGCGCCAGCACGGAGGCGGGGATCGACCCGAGCCCCACTGCCGCTATGCCGGTGACTGGCAGCACGGCCGCGTTGAGCCCAATGTAGCCGGCGACGATGCCCATGCCGATGTGGCTGGCGCGGGCGCGCTTGGCGGGCGTGAGCCGCTGGCGGGCGATCGAGGCGCCGAAGAAGACGGCCACCGAACAGGCCACCACGGCGGCCGTGCACAGCCCGTAGAGCGTCACGAACACCGTGACCACGTCGACGCCGCCGAACAGGAACGACGCCACCATGAACGGGGCCAGGATGGCGGCTGCGAACGCGCCCTGCAGGACGCCCGCCAGCAGCCGTCCCCTCACCATGCAGCGCGCCCCCATGCCGGTGAGCTGCTCCAGCTCGAGGCTCCGCTGCAGCACGTCCCGCGTCAGGCTGGCTGCGCAGAGGCCGGGGATGATGGCGAGCAGCAGCACGGCCACGGCCACCGTCATGCCCTGGAACATGGCCTGGCCCGCGCCTTCCGACTCGCTGACGCCCACCACGAAGTAGACTGCCTGGGCGGCGATGAGGGCCAGCCAGAACAACACCATCGCCCCCTTGCTGTGCACGGCCTGGTAGAGGGCCTTCATCATGATGGGATTGGCCGCACTGTCCAGCCTGTCATGCAGCCGACCCAGCATGGCGGGAACTCCTGTCCGGCTCATGGGGTGCCTTCCGCAGGTCGGTCGACCATGGCGGCGCGGGGGCGCTCCCTGGCCTCGCGCACGATGTGGTATGCCATCCCGAGCGAGAGCGGCAGCAGCATGTGGGCGATGACGACGGCCGTGTCCGGTTCTTCGGCCCCGAGCGACACCATGTAGAGCAGCGGCACGAGCGCGCAGGCGGCGTTGTTCAAGCCCTCCATGTCGTAGCGGTCCAGCGTGATGAGGACGCCGATGAGGACTACCACGTTGACGGCCGCCACGATGACGACAGCGATGCGGCGCGCCGATGGCTTCCTGAAGCGTCGGGGCAGCACCGCCGCCATGGCGCCGGCCAGGGCGGATATGTAGAGCGTGTAGACGGGCGTCAGAACCAGGAAGTAGGTGACGATCCGGATCAAGTCCTCGGTGTACCTGCTCCCGGTGGCAAGGTGTAGCATGATGAGGACCATGCTGCCGATGACGATCAGGCCCAGGACCATGAGCATGTAGACCGTGGTGGTGCCGGGGCCGTCGCGCAGCAGCCATCCGGCGCGGCGCTTCATTGTCGAGAGGACGAAGATGGGCCTGCGACCCGGGGCGGCGTCAGGCCTTCCGGCCCTGTCCGCCGCCAGCCAGACCAGGCAGCAGGCGGCCAGGAAGGGGCACGCAAAGATGACGAATACCGCCAGCGCCTCTTCCCAGTCGGTCCCGGCGGTCACCATGACGACCGTGAAGGCCCAGGCGAACAGGGTCGCGATCATCAGCACGGCGATGACCTTGCCCCGCGCCGATGACCTGGCAGCGGGCGGCGACAGGGCGTTGGCGGCGGCCGCGTTGAGGAACATGACCCCAAGGGCCGTCATGACCGTTGCCCAGGCCAGATTGAGGGCCGTCAGCCCGGGGTCGGATATCGAGTCGAGCTCCTCGTACATCAGCCCCAGCGTGGGGATCCCCAGCACGATCCCCGCCAGCATCAGGATGCCGAAGAGCCACTTGGCGAACTGGCGCATGCTGCGGTAGGCCGTCAGGGAAGCCATGAAGACGGCCACCGCGCACACGGCCAGCGACCCCAGCAGCATCCCGAACACTACCATGAGGATCCAGAGCGGATCCACGCCGCCGAACAGGAACGAGGTGACGGCGAACGGCGCGATGACCGCGTAGAGCAGGACAGTGCGCGCCACCGCGGCCAGCAGCCGGCCCCGCACGAGCCGGTGCGCGCCCAGGCCGGTGATCTGGACCAGTTCGAGCGTGCCGCTCGCCACCTCCCTGTGCAGGCCCACGAAGGCCGTGCACGGGATCAGGACCAGCGCCATCAAGGCCATCAGCGCGGCGAACACGGCGAACATCTCCCCCCCGATGTCCGCGCTGCCGGTCGAGTCCATGTGCGCCGCAGCCGCATAGTAGGTGAACAGCGAGACCAGCGTCAGGAGCCAGAAGGCGGCCATGAACATCCTGCTGTGGACGGACTGGTACATCTCCTTGACCATGATGGGATTGGCCAGGTCGCCCAGCCTGTTACCGAGCCGGAGCCAGTACGGTCTGCTCATGCGCCTGCCTCCAGGGGCGACGGTGTCATCGGGCGGCCCGAGTCGGAGAGCCGCGCCCGTTCGCCCAGACCTGCGACGATGTGGTAGACGACCCCGATCAGAAACGGCCCTGCCATGTGACCGACGAAGGCGGCCGGCTCGGTCGATTGCCCGAGGGTCATCAGATAGAGCAGCGGCAGGAACGCCCTCAGGGCGCTGGGCTCGGCCGCTGCTTGCCAGCCGTGGATGCCCGCCCACGTGTAGAGGGCCAGGGCGTTGGCGATGACGATGATCAGCATGGCACCCCGCCGGTGCAGGGCGTTGCGCCGCGCCGGCCGCAGCAGTCGCGTGGCGAGCCCCGCCAGGGCCCCCAGGTACAGGACGTAGACGCCCGTGAGCACCGCGATGTACACGTTGAAGTCGAACGGCACGCCCCCCGGGGCGAGGGCGGCCGAGCCCGGGCCTGCCATGATGAGCGCCAACAGCAGGTAGATGGCTGTAGACCCGGCCCCGTCGCGGAACGGCCCATACAGAACGCGCGCCCCGAGCCCCAGTTGGTCGATGCGGGCCTGATGTCTGTGCGGGACGTGGGCGTCTGCCGTGATCCAGAACAGCGAGAGTACCCCGATCAGGGCGCAGGCCTGAACCTGGAACACCCCGGGCACCGCCCCGCCCGGTCCCGCACCGGTCAGCATGAGCAGCAGGTAGGCGCCGAACATGGCTCCCACGATCAGCAGCGCCAGCACCTTCGACCGGGCCGACGATCTGTCCTGCGGGAAGGTGAGCGAATTGGCGGCGCCGGATGTCAGCAGCATGACCCAGAGCGCGCAGAAGACTGTCGCCCAGCCGATGATCAGCAGCATGCTGCCCGGCCCCGGCGTGCCGGAGAGCCCGGAGGCGCCCGTGCCGTATCTGAGCAGGTATGCTACCTGAGGCAACACGCCAGTCAGCAGGAGGACGGTGCCAATCAGCACCAGACCCCAGAAGGCCAGCGCCGCCAGCATGCGCAGGCGGCGGAACGCGGTGAGCGACGCCAGGAAGACGGCGACCGCGCAGATGCCGAACGCGGCGAGCAGCATGCCGTAGACGGTCAGAAGGATCGTAACCGGGTCGATGCCGCCGAACAGGAACGAAGTGACGGCGAACGGGGCGATCAGCGACAACAGCAGCACGATGCGCATGCCGGCGGCCAGCAGGCGCCCCCTGATGAGCTGCCGCGCGGACAGCGAGGTGATCTGCACCAGCTCGATCGTGCCGGACCCGATGTCGCGCTGCAGCGACGTGAAGGCGGAGATGGGGATCATGTAGGCCACCATGAGCGCCATCAGCGCGGCGAACGCGATGAACATGCCCTCGCCGGTCGCCTCCCCCCGGCCGCCGACGGCCACGTAGTAGATCAGCAGCGCGGCGACCAGCAGCAGCCAGAAGAAGGCCATGGAGAGCCGGCTGTGGACGGACTGCCACATCTCCTTCAGCAGGATGGGATTGGCTGCCCGGTCTGCGAATGCGCCGACCCGTCTAAGCATCCGGCTTATCCTTGTTGTTCTGGGTGGCCTGCAGGAAGATGCGCTCGAGCAGCTTGCCCTCGGTGGTCACCTGATAGGGCACAAGGTCTCTGAGCACCAGCGTCTTGACCAGTTCGGCCACCTTCGTCTCGTCGCCCGTCAGTTCGACCTTCAGGATGTCGGGATCGAGCGGGTGGACGTGGCGCACGTCGGGGTCCTCCAGCAGGATGCGGGCCGCCTCCTTCAGGTCGCCCATGATCTTCATGTCCAGCACGGTCTTGCGCGTCCCGTCCGCGTCGCGCTCCTCGGGCGGCCCGCAGTAGACCAGTTTGCCCTGGTCGATGATGATGACCTGGTCGATTATCTCCTCGAGTTCGGCCAGGATGTGGGAGCTGATGAAGATGGTCTTCTGGTCCGCGGCCAGCAGCCGCAGCAGCTCCTGCAGGTCGTGGCGGGCCGTGGGGTCCAGTCCCCCTGCCGGCTCGTCCAGCAGCAGGACCTGGGGGTCGTGCAGCAGGGCGCGCCCCAGGCTGATGCGCTGCTTCATGCCCTTGCTCAGGGCCTCCACCTGCTTGGACATCAGGGGGCCGATCTCGATGAAGTCGACGATCTCTTGCAGCCGGCGGCGCCGTCCGTCGCCCTTCAGCCCATAGGCGCGCGCGAAGAAGTCCAGGTATTCGCTGACCAGCATGTGGGGGTAGGCGCCGAAGTAGTCCGGCATGAAGCCTATGAGGCGGCGGACCTCGTCTGCGTTGCGCACGATGGAGTGGCCGTCCACGAAGGCGTCCCCGCTCGTGGGTTCCTCCACCGTGGCCAGCATCCGCAGCGTGGTTGTCTTGCCGGCACCGTTCGGGCCGATGAAGCCCCAGATCTGCCCGCGTGCGAGCGTGAATGACAACTCGTCCACGGCCCTCAGGTCGCCGAACTCCTTGGTTAGGCCCTCCAGCTTCACGTCCATCAGTGGATTCCTCGGATGACGCAGTCGGTGTTGGCAAAGCGTGCCGAGTCGAGCCAGATCAGGTCGTCGTACTCGCCGTCGCGCCGGGCGATGTAGGTGTTCTCGCCGTCCTGGAAGGCCTGCATCCACCGGACGTTCATCTTGCGCGCCCGAACGGTCACGTCGCCAGACACGCTGGCGCCGGCCACCTCCCGGCAGCGGGCCAGGGCGGCGTCCCGGTCGATGGGCTCGGCGGCGGCCGACCCTCCCTCACGCAGGCTGTCGAACGCGGCGTACTCGCCGTCCAGGCACACCACCAGGTCCCGCAGCGGCGCCCCGAGGTGGTTCTCCACCGCGATGCGTCCCTCCTCCTTGCGGATGTCCAGTCGCAGGCGCTCCAGCCGGATGCTCTGGGCGGCATACCAGGTCTTCTTGCGGGCCGGCAGCGCGTCCGCGTAGGCGACTCCGTCATCTGTGGGCGTGAACGAGATGCCGGCCAGCAGATACGGCGACGAGCCGCTGTAGCGACCCCCCCCGGCGACCGTCAGGAAGTGGGGCAGCTCGTCGGCCCGGCCCTCCAGCGAGCGTCCCAGGGTGAACGGGCAATACACGCCGAACTGGGAGAGGGTGATCCGCTTCTGGAGCCGCTGGTCCAACAGTTCCGCCGCCACGCACGACGCCCGGGGCCGGATGCCCTGCTTCATCAGGTCCATCACGACGACCAGGAAGACCACACTGACGCTGAGCAGCGGTGCCAGGGCATAGTACATGAGCGGGCGGCCCTTACGGCTGACGATGTACCACCACCCGACGGGGCCGACCAGCAGCGAGAACACGACCAGGAAGAACAGCACCGGCAGGAACGGGGGCTTCTGCACCACGTCCAGGGGCGGCCGGCCGGTCGACCCGGACTGGGCAGTGCTCGCGAAGGACGGGGCGCCGGCGCCCCTCGGGAAGAGCCGCGGTTGCGGTTGCCCGAGTGCCTCGCCGCTGACGAACACGAGGCGTCCCATGCCGGCCACCACGGCGTCCCTGTCGCGTTCGACCAGGGGCAGCGCTTCCTTGGCCGCCTCATACACGCCGTCCCGGGCCTCGGGCGGCGCGTCCACGATCACGCAGGTCCCGCCCATGGCCACCCATTCCAGCACGGCCGGCAGGCGCTGCCGCCCCGCCTCCCAGGCGTCGTGGGTCACGATCAGCAGGTCGATGGCCGTCAGCCCGAGCCAACTGTCCGGCAGCAGCGACGGGCCGATGTTGATGATGCTCTGCTGGTCCGACACGCCCGTCAGTTCGGACGAGAGAGACGGGCGCTGTCCGGTCGCTACGTACAGGATCACCGCCTCCCCTCCGCTCTGCAGTCTCAGCCGGTCCCATGCCTGCTCGGCAAGCAGGCGTCCCGTCTCGGCGTCGCGGAACTGGAGTTCGACGCCCCACAGCGTCTCGCCCACCACGGGCAGGTAGACCCACTTGCGCGTGGTTCCGGGCGGCGCCACGGTGGTGGCACTGATGCTGCCGTTGCTGACGATGACGGTCCGGATGGCGCGTTCTTCGCCGGTGTTGGTGAATTCCAGCAGCATCGGCAGGCACGTTCCCGCGCGCAGGGCGGCAGGCACGGGGAGAGACGCTTCGCAGGAGAGCCCGTCCGCTATCGAGACCGACAGGCGCGAGCCGGCACCCAGGGCAAAGGCGGGCGTCAGGACGACCAGGGCCATCAGTAGGGGGAGCGGGGGCGTTCTCTTCATGCGCCGATGATCCTCCGTTCGTTCTGCTCGATCAGCCGGGCGGAGAGCGCTCGGCCCGTCTCGCCGTCCAGCCGGGCGGCGTGCTGCAGTATGATGCGATGGCCCAGCACGGCCGGTCCGGCCTCGCGCACGTCCTCAAAACCAATGCCGGGGCGGCCGTCCATCAAGGCCAGGGCCTTGCAGACCTGCGCCAGCCAGATGGCCGCTCGGGGTGAGGCCCCGTAGCGGACCATGCGGTCGACCTGATCGCCGGCGCCGGGGACGTTCGGGTGAGTTGAGGCGACCAGCGTCGATATGTGCTCGGCGATCGCCTGGGGCACGATTACGTCATCCGCCGCGCGCTGCAGCGAGATCACCTCTTCATGCGACAGCACGGTGCCGGGCATGGACGGGCGACCGTCCTTGCGGGCGGTGATGATCTGTTTCATCACGGCGGCGTCCGTGCCCTCCACGTGGATCTTCACGGCGAAGCGGTCCAGCTGCGCCTCGGGCAGGGGGTATGTCCCCTCCAGCTCGATGGGGTTCTGGGTGGCCAGCACGCAGAAAGGCTCCTCCAGCGGCATCGTGGTGCCCAGTTGCGTCACCTGCCGCTCGCCCATGGCCTCCAGCAGGGCGGACTGCGTCTTGGGGCTGGCGCGGTTGATCTCGTCGGCCAGCAGCAGGTTCGTGAAGACGGGGCCGGGGTAGAACTTCATGCGGCGTCCGCCCGCCTCGTCCTCCAGCACGTAGCTGCCCGTTATGTCGGCCGGCAGCAGGTCGGGCGTGAACTGAACGCGGCTGAACTTCAGCCCCAGCGTGGCCGCCAATGACTTGGCCAGCACGGTCTTGCCCAACCCCGGCAACCCCTCCAGCAGCACGTGGCCCCGCGCCACCACAGCCGCCAGGACCAGCCGCACCAGGTCGTCCTTGCCCAGGATGACGCCGTTGACGGCATCAAGGACCGCCCGGCACCGGGCGGCTGCCTCCTCCACGTCGCCTTTGGACATCAACTCCGCGTCCTGGGTCATCTGGCCGTCCTCTTCATTCGGGCTCACTGAAGTAGTCTTTCATGACGTCGTTGTGGCGGGGCTGCAGGCGGCTGTGCCAAGTGATGCGTTCATTGCCGCGGCCGAACTGCACGGCGGCCCCCGGGCCGTCGCCGACTCCGTCCGCCACGTCCGAGAGGTCCGGCGGGGCGAAGCCGAATCCGAGCGGCACCAGGTCATCGCTCTGGTTGCCGGTGAAGGCCTCGGTCTCGAACTCGCCGAAGTCCATCGGCGTATCGCCCGCGCCGTAGATGTTCGCGTCCCCACGCCCGCGACCAACGCCGCCTCTGCCGGGCACGCCGGACTTGGCCAGCATGCCCGCGCAGAACCCCTCCTTGCCCAGGCACTCGCCCTTGGCCGCGGCCAGCATGGCCTTCAGCTTCTTCATCTCTTCGTCGCTGAACTTGCAGAACCCTCCCTTGCACTTCTTCAGCAGGGCCTCCATCTCCTCCAGGGTCAGTTTGCCCAACTCCATCGATTTGGCCATCGCGGCCAGCTTCTCCATGTCCATGTCCTTGAACAGCTCGGCAAGCTGCTTCAACTGCTCGGCGCTCAGCGGGCTGGACTTCGCCATGGAACGCAGCATGGCCATCTCCTTAGGGCTGAAGCTGAAGTTGCCGGCGCGGCACTTCCCCAGCAGCGCCTCCATCTCTCCGGCGTCCATGCCCGCCTCCTGCGCCGCGCTTTCGCTCGCCTGCGACGCCGCTTGGGGGGCCTGCTTGGCCAGGCGCTCGGCCATCTGCTTCAGTTGGTCGGCGTCGGGATTGCGGCTCTTGCGGACGGCTGCCTGCAGATCGCTCAGTTGCGTCTGCGTCTCCTGCAGACGGCGTTGAGAGTCCATGAGCTGCCTTCTGACGTCCTCGCGGAAACCGTCCAGGGCCTGCCAGTCCTCGGCCTTCAGGCTCTGGGCGGTTTCCTCCTTCATCTCCCGGAGCAGCTTCTCGGCCTCCTGCAGGTATGCCT
>SDBT01017425.1_pt1 | contig 11349 bp, 7 predicted proteins | sample 2277101 | NCBI WGS metagenome assembly SDBT01 (sample SAMN10404973, study PRJNA504765) | marine sediment metagenome | isolation source: marine sediment core GS10_PC15, 103 cmbsf | place: Arctic Ocean: Southern Knipovich Ridge | collected 2010 | reverse complement strand
GCTTATCGGTGCACGAGTTCTTCCGGGCCCACGTCGCCAAGTCGGCGAAGGCCCTGGAGAGGAAACGCAAAGCCGACGCCCGGGAGCGCGAAAAGGCCGAGGCGAAGGCCAAGGCGCGGAAGAAAGCCGCCGCCCGCGCGAAGAAGGCCAAGAAAGCGCCTCCCAAGAAGGCCCCCAAGAAAGCGGTCCGCAAGGCGGGAGGGAAGAGACCCTCCAAGATCAAGACGAAGACATCATCGAAGACCGAGACGGCAAAGAAACCCAAAAGCCCCAAGCGAAAGTCCGCCACCTCGAAGACGGCCCGCAAGAAGAAGGTCCGGAAGGCGGCGGGCGGGAGGTCTGCGAAACGATAGGCGGGCGCTTGCGGGTCGCCGTGGTGCGGCGCAGCCTGGAAATCGAAAGAAAGACCATGACCGCGGATAAGACATCTGAAGAAAAACTCGTCCTGGGCATCCCGAAGGGGTCGCTTCAGGACAGCACGTTGGACCTGTTCGGGCGGGCGGGTTACGAGATCATCCTTTCGCCACGGAGCTACTTCCCCTCGATCGACGACGAGCAGATATCGGTGATTCTGTTCCGCGCACAGGAGATCAGCCGCTACGTCGCCGACGGCGTCCTCGACGCCGGACTTACCGGGTACGACTGGGTGCTGGAGAACGGCTCGGACGTGGTCGAGATCACCGAGCTGGTCTACTCCAAGCAGAGGACCGTCCCGGCGCGATGGGTGCTGGCGGTCCCGCAGGAGAGCGCCGTGCAGAAGGTGGAAGACCTCTCCGGAGGGATCGTGGCTACCGAGCTGGTCAGCGTCACGCGGAAGTACTTCGCCGACAGGAACCTCGACGTCAAAGTTGAGTTCAGTTGGGGCGCGACGGAGGTAAAGGCCCGGCTGGTGGATGCGATCGTGGATGTCACGGAGACAGGCAGCAGCCTGCGAGCCAACAAGCTCCGCGAGCTCGACACGATCATGACATCCACCCCGCGGTTCATCGCCAACAATGAGGCGATGGCGATCGACTGGAAGCGTCGGAAGATCGAGAACATCGCGCTGCTGCTGCAAGGGGCGATCGACGCGCGGCACAAGGTCGGGCTCAAGATGAACGTCCCCCGCGCCAAGCTCCAGGAGGTCTCCGACCTGCTGCCGGCGGAGAAGTCGCCCACGGTGTCGGCCCTGGCGGATGAGAATTGGGTGGCGATAGAGGTCATCATCGAGGAGCGCGTCGAACGCGAAATCGTACCCGAACTGAAGCGGGCCGGTGCGACCGGGATCATCACCTATCCGTTGAATAAGGTCATTCCTTGATGCGGGAACGCCGAATCCATTCGATCCTGATCGCGCTTACCGTTCACGGGCGGCTGCTTTCGGGCTGCGTGCAAGATGCACCACGGGGCCTTCTCTCGCCCGAGGTACCCGACCCGGCGACCGCCCCCGTCAGACCGCACAAGTCGATGCTCGCGCTCGATCAGCTTCCTCCTCCGATCAGTAGACCGACGACGCAACCTTCGCAGGAGCTTCCCGAGGACCTCCGCGCGGAACTGCTGCCGGCGAAGAAGCTCCTGATCGGCGCCAGGCTCACCGGTGCGGTGGACCGGGGGAAGCTCGCGAAGGCGGCTGAGACGCTCGAGCGCGCCGCGAAGATCACGCCCGACGATCTGTCCATCCATTATGCCCTCGGCAGATGGTACGCGGCCAACAAAGAGGGCGAACAGGCCATTCTCGCCTTCCGGACGGGGCTGAAGTGCTCGCAGGCCCGCCCGGACAGCCCCCTGGCGGCCGAATCGCTCCTGCGGTTGGGCAACCTGCTGAGCGAGAAGGGATACCACCTGGCCGCCCTGGAATGTTTCACCGAACTCGAGGAGCGAATCCATCGCCACGGCGGAGACCTTGCCCGCAGCGCAGGACTGCGGAGTCTGGTCATTCGCCCGGAACGCCTGATGCGCCGACGAGGCCAACTGTTGCTGAAGCTCGATCGGTCCGACGAGGCCGCCGACCTGCTCGAACGAGCCTTTCGGTACGACCGCGGACACCCTCAGACCGCCCGACTGCTCATCGAGGCGCTTGTGGTCGCCAGACAGTTCGCCCGCGCCGAGGACATCCTCGTGGCGATCGCGGCCGAACCCGCCCAGCGGCCACAGGTCCCCGCCCTTGCCGAGTCGCTCTGCATCGCCGCCCGCGATCGGACAATGCCCCGCCGGATCGCCGATTCTCTGCGGTCCCGAAAGCAGCTCGACGGCGCCCTGGCGGTGGAGCTGGCGAGAATCGCCGGGAGGCTCGCGGCGAACCAAGAAGCCGTGATGCTCCTCGAGTCGCTGCTTGAGATCGCCCCGGGCGACGCCGACGCCGCCAGGTTCCTGGCGGGTCTCTACGCCGCGGACGGACAGCAGGAAAAGGCGCTGCGGCTACTGGCGAGGCTGATCGCCGAGGATCCCTCCGCCGCCGCCGCTGTCCGCCTCGCCGTCGAGGAACTGCTCGCCAGACCCACACCAGTGGACATCGAGCGAAGCTTCGCACTGCAGATCAGAGGCGAGACCGCCGAGAAAAAGTTCGCTCTTCATTATGTCGCCGCCCAACTTGCCCAGGCGCGAGGTGAGCCGCTTCTCGCCGCCCAGGAGTATCGAAACGCCATCGCCGAGAATCCGAAGTTCCTGCCCACCTACGAGGCGCTCGCAGACCTCTACCTCGCCACCGATCAGCAGGACCGCCTTGGGTGGGTTCTGCGACGCACCGCGTCGAGAGACGGTAACTCGTATTTCGGTCACTACCTGACCGGGAAGGTCCGCTTTGCACAGGAGGATTACCTACTCGCCGAGGACGCCCTGAGACAGGCCCGCACTCGCGGTCGCGGGCACTTACCGACGCTGCTGCTATTGGGCCGGACGTACCTGGCGCTGTCTGAGACTCGCGAGGCGGCCAGGATACTCGAAGAGGCGGCGCGAGCGGCGCCGGGTGACGAGAGAATCTATCGCGAGTTGTTCGAGGCGTATCTGTCGGGCGGGCGGTATTCGAGGGCGGAGCAGGTCGTGCGCGGGCTGATGCGGCGGAAGGGACCCACTCCCACAGGCGCCCTGCTTCGAGCGAAGCTCGCCCTGCGGACCGCGCGGTCGGTGGATGCCCGCAAGGCCGTCGCCGAACTCCGCCGGATGTCCCCGGATAATCGCGAACTTCCGCTCCTCTCGATTCAGGTCGAGCTGGCGGAGAAGAAGGGGCCCCTGTCGGACGACGATCTCGAATTGATGGTTCGTCGATTGAGCGAGCTTGTTCGCCGCGATCCCGGTTCCGACGCCCCGAGGCGGACACTCATGGAGCTGCTCGGACGGGGTGGGAAGGAGTTCGAGGCCGGAACGGCGGCGGTCTGGAAGGAGCTCTACGAACAGACTTCCGGACAGCGCGGAATCGCCAAGATCTACGCCGCCAGCCTGATCGCGCTCGATCGGCGAGAAGAGGCGCTCCCGATCATCCGGGACCTCGTTGCTCGCAATCCGCTCGACTTGATCTCGCAGCGGCTGCTGCTGCACATGCTGACCAAGCTCGGGCAGACGGACGAGGCCGCCCGGAGATGCCGAGAGGCACAGGCGATCCTGGACCAGCGAATCGAGGCGCTGAGCGACAAGCGACGAATCGATTCACTGCGCGGCGAGAAGTTCAGGCTTTACACGGTGGTGGGCCTGTACGACGAACTGGCGACCTTCGGGCGCGAGTGGATCGCCGCTGCCCCCGAGAACACGGGCCTGAAGCGGCTGTTGGTCGCGGCGCTGGCGGATGGGGAACAGTCCGACAAGGGGCACGCCCTGCTCGACGAATGGATCGCCGCCCACGACCAGCACCTGACTGTGTACCGCCGGATGAAGGTCGCCCTCTACGCCCGAGCGGGGCAGCTCGACGAGGCCGAATCGTTCGCTCTCCAGTGGATCCGCAGCGAACCTGACCTGAGTCTCCCGCGCCTCACGTTGGTCTCTGCCCTGATCGGCGCGGACAAGCTCGATCGGGCCCAGGAGCTGGTGGATGAATGGGTGGAGCGGTTGGCCACCACCACCGCCCCGAGCACGCTCCCCACGCAGCCCGCTCCCACAACCGCGCCCAAGGGGATCGCACGATGGTCGCGCGAGTGGGCGGTGCGCCTGCTGGTGATCCGCCGGGAATACGAAGAGGGGCTGCGGCGCCTGGAGCGATACGTCCCGATCGATGCGACGAACGAGCAACTGCTGGTCCTGAGATCGTCCTGCTTCTCCGAACTCGGCCGCACCAAAGAGGCCATCCTCGCGATGGAGGCGGCGTTGAGGCTCCGGGCGGATTCGGCCCAGCTGCAGAACAACCTTGGTTACATGTACGCGGATTACGGTATTCAGTTGGACAAGGCCGAGCGGCTGATCCGTCGGGCGCTGGTGGAGAGTCCCACGCAGATCGCCTACCAGGATTCCCTGGGGTGGGTCTTCTACAAGAAGGGAAAGTTCGCCGAGGCCGGGAGGGTCTTCGAGCAGATCCTCTCCGCTCCTGCATATCAGCAGCGCGATCACCCGGTGATCCTGGATCACGCGGGGGACACGATGTGGCGTCTGGGCCGGAAGTCGAAGGCGATCTCGCTGTGGCGGACAGCCCTCAAACTCGCCGCCAAGCAGCAGATGAAGGTTGCCGACGTCCGCCGGGTGCTGGAGAACGCGCGGAAGAAGATCGAGGCCGCCGAGGCCGATCAGCCTCCCGCGCTGGCCCCGATCGCCGAGGACACCAAGTGACTTCACGCCCCCGACCCAGCGTACGAAGAAAGTTGACCTAACGGAGAGAACGATATGTCAGGGCATTCCCATTGGGCGAAGATCAGGCGGGCGAAGGCGTCCACGGACGCCAAGAGAGGGCGAGTCTGGAGCAAGCTCGCCAGGAAGATCATTGTCGCGGCCAAGGTCGGAGGCGGCAACCCCGACGACAACCTCCAACTGCGGTACGCCATCGACGAGGCGAAGTCCGCCAACATGCCCAACGACACGATCGATAAGGCGATCAAGAAGGGCACCGGGACGCTCGAGGCGCAAACCTACGAAGAAATGGTCTACGAGGGGTACGGCCCGGGCGGGGTCGCGTTCCTCGTCGATTGCCTCACCGACAACCGCAATCGCATCGCTGCGGAAATGCGGAAGATCTTCGAGCGTGCCGGCGGACAGCTCGGGGGGTCCAACTGCGTCGCCTGGATGTTCGAGAAGAAGGGGACGTTCGTAATCTCCTCCGAGAAGGCCGACGAGGACACGCTCATGGAGATCGCCCTGGACGCAGGCGCCGACGACGTGACCAGCGAGGGCGACCTGTTCGAGATCGTATGCCAGGTCAGCGCGTTCTCCGCCGTGAAGCAGGCGCTCAGCGAGAGGGGGATAGAACCGGACGCCGCCGAGATCGCCATGATCCCCAAGAACACCGTCACCGTGGAGGCGGACAAGGCGAGGCAGGTCTTGAACCTGATGGAGGCGCTGGAAGAACACGAGGACGTTCAGAACGCCTACGCCAACTTCGACATTCCCGACGAGATAATGGCCGAGGTCGAGAAGGGCGTCTGATCGCGGAACGGCCGGCGCGCCGTTGCACCAGGGGGCCGATCGGAACCGGCGCTGAGTCTCACCACTTTTCCAAGGGCGCGATCTTCGGAACCTTCGACGCCCCGCGGTCGTCCCAGACCGGGGCGAGCAGGACCGCCACCCGCAGCTTCCCGGATCGATCCGGAAGGCGAACCATAAGGCGGCGGATGCCCTTGTTGGTTTCCTGAGGCGGTTTCTGCCCGGCCGATTCGACGGTGAACTCCGCGGCCTCGGGCGAGACGATCTCGGCACGGAGCTCTTTTCCCTCCTTGCGGAGGATCGCGGTTCGACCATCGAGCGTCACCTCGGCGTCCACGGTCAGCCCCCAGGCGACCTCGTGCGGGGCGGCGAACTCGAACTCATCCTGGACCAGGACGGCGCGGCGGTCGTCGATCAGCGCGATCCCTCGCCTGACGCTCCCGTCCAGGTCCTTGTAGGCGGGGCTCAGGTCGAAGATGACGAACGCCTCACCGGGACTGCTGCGGAAGGCGATCACCTTGCTCGTCCCCATCGGGTCCTGATTGCGGTTGTCGATCAGCGGGACGTTGTGGGGCAGCGATCCGAGGCGGTAATACGTCCACCGCTTGCCCTTTCGCGTTTCCATGTCGAAGTACCCGGGTAAGGCGTAGTCGTCCCTCCCGAGGTCGAGCGCCCATCTTGTCCCCAACGCCTCCATGACGAACGAGCCCAGATCGAGATGAGCGTGCCCGGCGAGGTTGTACCCCGCCTTCGCCGCGACGAACAGGGCGTTCTCGTCGTCCCAGGCGCTTCGGAAGGTCGTGACAGGCACTCGACCGTCGAAATGCTTGTCGAGGGAGCGGGAGAGGAGCTTCGACTTCGACTCTCCCTGATACCAGATCACATCCTCCGGCGCCGCCCGGGAGCCCTTGAGGATCTCGCGCTCCACCGCGGCGTACTCCGGGCGCTTATACCGCCGCGACAGCCAGAACAGCACCGGCATCCGCCCGAGTAAAGGCTTCTCGACGGCGTCGGCGTAGTTGAAGAGCATGTTGGTCGGACCGCACGTGTAGATCGGGAAGGTCCCGGCCTCGGCGAGGCCTTTTCTGTCCGAGAGTCCGAAGTCCTCTCCCAGCGCCGTCTCGAGCGCCGCCAGGGCGACGACGGTGTAGCGAGTGGCGTATCCCCAGTAGCCCGGACCCTCGCCCCAGGCCCCGTCCGGATCGTACGACGCCAGCGCGCGCGGCATCGACTTGACGGCCGCCGGGAGTATCTCGCGAGCGTATTGCGGGTCCGTCTCGGCGATCGCCAGACAGCCCACGATCAGCCCCCCGTTGCATACCAGCGTCCAGTTATAGCTGCCCTTCGACCACCCTCCCCACTTCGCCCCGCGATACGCGGCGATCCCGGGCTCCATCCCGTTGCGAATAAGCCCCTCGCGTATCTTCCGCCGCTCCTCGGGGTCGAGGACGTCGTACAACCAGTCGTACCCAACGCCCACGGCGTGCGACATCTCGGCCGTGTCCAGAAAGTGACCCGGATCCCAGTCCCGAAACTCCGCCACTGTCAGCAGGTTGTCCTTGACCTTATCGGCGTAGGCGTCGTTTCCGGTCAATCGCCACGCCAGGCCCATCGCATAGACGCGCTTGAGGCATTCCCGGGAGACCCTGAGCATCCGCGACTTGCCCGGCCCGCGGGTGGTGTACTTAAGCTTGGGTCCCTTGAGGGATCTGTCGGCTTGTCTTAAGACATCCTCGATGCACTTTTGCAGGAGCGGATCGGTCCGGGCGGTCTTGCGGATCTCGGCGACCCGATCGTCGGTGAGGATCAAACGGGGATGAGGCTTTCGCAGCTTGGTGAGCACGGTATCGGCGGACGGTGTCACGTGGGGCTCCTTTGCGATGGTGGGAGGGTTACAGAGAACGACGGCGAGCAGGGCGATAAGGGCGTTGCGCATGTCTGCATCACCTCCGAGGCGTCCGGTCCTGGATCTTCAGAGGACCTTCAAGGTTCGAGGATTCTAACGCGCTCCGGATCAAAGTTGTACAATGGTCGGTATAGGAAGATCGCACTATGAGAATCGGGATCGTCAGCGATTCGCACGGGAAGGTGAGGCGGCTTCGGAAGGCCCTGAAGGCGCTGGGGGAGCGGAACGTGGACGCCGTCGTGCACTGCGGGGACCTGGGAAACGCCGAGTGCGTCGAGCTGCTCGGGCAGTTCGGCGCCCAGACGTACGCGGTGATGGGGAACATGGACCGCAGGTTGGCGCCCCTCCATGATGCGGCCAGTCGGTGCGGGGTGAAGTTAGCCTCCGAGGTGATCGAGGTCCCGCTCGGTGGGGGGGAGTATCTGGTGGCGGCGCACGGGCACGACGAGCGCACCCTCGGAGAGTTGATCGCGGATGAACAGTTCCCCTACGTATGCTGCGGGCACTCGCATCGCTTCCGGGATGAGAGGCGCGGGAAGGTGCGCGTGATCAACCCCGGGGCGCTGGTGCACCCGCGCAGCCCGCGCCATCCGACGGCGGCAGTGCTCGACACAGAGACCGATACTCTCGAACGAATCGATCTATAGAACGGGCCAAGGGGAATCCAGAGGGACGGGGGACGGCGGAGCAACGCACCTCCTATCGAGCTTTGTGCACGACAAGCGGCTTCGCTGCGCGCGGGCGCGGGCGGGTGGATGGCGGGTCCGGCAGCCGCAGGAAGATGGCCGCCTCGGCTGAACCGACGTCCACGAGTAATATCCGTCGCCCGGTCTGTTCGAGAAGGTCGAGCAGTGAATCGCCGAGCGCTGCCTCGTCAGGGGGGCGAGCGTACTTGCTGTCCCACAGATAGAGCGTTCCGGGATCGGCCGCCAGCCATTTGACCTTGGCATCATCCTGATTGAAGACCACGCCCGTGTTCGGGCGGAGGTAGCAGAACAGAACGTGAGAGGTCAGGGCGGGACGATCGGCGCAGTCGCCTTCGTTAGCCCGCCGGGCGCATTCGGTGACGACGGCGTGCATCGCACTGGAGTTTAGCGTCAGCGGACGGATCTGAACGGACGCCTGCCCCGCAGCTATCACGATCGTCACGAAAGCCGCCAGACCCCCCAACACAGCCCGAAAGCCTCCTGCGGGGACGAGCAGGCTCACGCCCGCGGCGGCTCCTAGAATTAACGCCAGGGGCTCACCTACTTCCCTCATGTAAGGCGCCCACGCTAGGGCCGCCAGCGCGAGGGAGGCGAACGCGCCCGCGACAGCGAACCGGCGAGGCGAGTTCAATACACCCGCCAGACCTACCGCCGCCAACGCCCCCACCAGCGCACCCACCGGTACAAGGAAGCGCTCGTATCCGCCGGAGGCAAAGGCGCCCCTGCCGTAAACCACCGTGTGCACTGCGACCAACCCGACCGCCATCGCGGTGGGTAGCCAGGCGCGGCGGCCCAGGCGGATCGCCCCCGCCGCCGCCAGCGCGAGCAGACCGGGACCCGCCGCCAGAAGCCACTTCTCCAGAAAATGCGTCCACTCTCCGCTTCCATACTCGTCGGTGTAGGTTCGTTTGAGCATTTTCAGCGGCGAAGCATCCTCCGGGATGCCGATAAGCTCCGCCGTCGCACCGTAGCAAACCGGCGCCCAGAGCAGCGCGGCCGCGCACCCCCACGCCCATGGCGTCCGAAGCGCTTTCCCGATCTTCCAGTCGGCGTCACGCAGCGCGGCCGCGATGATGGCCACGACCGGAATGGGCGCCAGCGCCATCGTCTCGTAGCGCGTAACGAACATGAGGCTCATCACCGCGCACGCCCAGACGCGATTCCCGCGCAGGTACAGCCATACGCCCCCCGCCATGTAAAGCCCCGCCGGTGTCTCAGTGAGAGTGGTCAGCGAGAGCGTCATGACCAGCGGCTGGGCCCAGACAAGCAAGGGCGCCAGGAAGGCGAGTCGCGACAGGCGGGCGTCGGGACCGGCGATCCTCCGCGCGATGAGATACCCAAGGTATGCGGTAAGCGCCGTCTGAAGCGCGCTGAACAGGCGGCACCCGGGCATTCCGAAGAACCTCGCTACCAGCATCGTCGGGATGTTGTAACCCGGCCTCGCCCAGACGTGCCACATCGCCCCCGCGTCGTCCCACCCCGAGCGGGCGAACAGGTAATGACAGATGTCGTCGTCTTGGTGGAACCCGTCGCTCAGGAGGATCATCGCAATCGAGGCGGCCAGGCCCCCCAGCGTCAGCAGCCCCGCCGCAAGATGCCCCCGATCTATAGCTCGCGGGGGGGCGATCACTTCCTCGGCGCCTGGTACCTCCACGGTCTCACTCCACGGTGTGGACGACGAGCGTGTTGGTCGCCCCCGGCGCACCGATGGGCCGTCCGGAAAGGACCACGATCTTGTCCCCGGGCTTGGCGATGTTCCGCTCGACGAGGTGCTCCGACGCCAGCTTCAGGATGTCCCGCGTGTGCGTGGGGGCGTCTGCCTGCACCGACTCCACTCCGTAATAGAGGCACATCCTTCTGACCACGCCGATGTCCTGGGACATCGCCAGCGTCGCTCGGGGTATGCGGTTCTTGCCCATAACCCGCGCCGTCGCTCCGCTCGCCGTGAAGACCGCCACCGCCACGATATCCTCGACCTCGATCACGTGGCGGACCGCTCCGGCGAGGGCGGCGGTCGTGCGGGAGGGGGCGTAGGTGACACGGGAGGGCTCGGCCGTCTCCTGGTAATGCGTCTGAACATGCCTGACGATCTCGTTCATCATGCGTACGGATTCAACGGGAAACTTACCGACCGCCGTCTCGCCCGAGAGCATCACGGCGTCGGCGTGATCGAGGACGGCGTTGGCGACGTCGGAAACCTCCGCCCGCGTCGGAGTGGGAGATTCGGTCATCGTCTCAAGCATCTGGGTGGCGATGATGCATGGCTTGCAGGCGGCCTGACAGAGGCGGGCGATCTGCTTTTGAGCGATGGGCACGGCCGGAAGCGCCATCTCCACGCCCAGGTCGCCGCGGGCAACCATGATCGCATCGGCGGCGTCGATGATCTCGTCTATGCGCTCAAGGGCCTGCGGCTTCTCGATCTTCGCCACGACGTGGGCATCGCACCCGCCCTTCTCGAGGGCGCCGCGAAGCTCCAGAACGTCGCCCGCGGAGCGGACGAACGAAAGCGCCACGTAGTCGAAATCCCGCTCCGCGATCCATTTCGCGTCGCGCTTATCCTTCTCGGTCATCGCCGAGAGCTTCAGGGCGGTATGGGGCAGGTTCATCCCTTTCCCCGTGCGCAGGATACCTCCGCGGACGACGCGGCAGGCGATTTCCTCGCCGCGGCGAACCTCCGTCACCTCCAGGCGGATCTTCCCGTCATCCAGGAGCAGGTTCTGCCCCACCTCGACCTCGTTCACCAGCTCTTCGAGCGTGGTCGAGATCCGCTGCGGACCGCCCTCTATCGCGGTGCGCTGGATGACGATCTCCTGCCCGTCGGCGAGCAGGACGGATCCGCCGGCGATCTCCCCGACGCGGATCTTCGGACCGCAGAGATCCCCCATGATCGCAAGCGGGGCCCCGATCTGGTCCTCGGCGGCGCGGACGTTGCGGAGGAACTGCTCGCGCTGCTCGTCGCTTCCGTGTGAGAAGTTGATTCGAAAGACGTCGCACCCCGCCTCGGCCATTCGCGTCAGCGTTTCGGCCTCCGCGCAGGCGGGACCCACCGTCGCAACGATCTTGGTCCGGATGAGCATACGCGGGATTCTACCGGCCCGCATGACCAAAGAAAACCCCCCGCAGCGCGGTCAGCTCTCCTGCGCAACTTGTGAGAATGCCCCCCCAGGCTGGGGATGCACATCATTCTACCGACGCAAACCC
>SDBT01017424.1_pt1 | contig 11349 bp, 11 predicted proteins | sample 2277101 | NCBI WGS metagenome assembly SDBT01 (sample SAMN10404973, study PRJNA504765) | marine sediment metagenome | isolation source: marine sediment core GS10_PC15, 103 cmbsf | place: Arctic Ocean: Southern Knipovich Ridge | collected 2010 | reverse complement strand
GAGTGGAATGAATAATCGGTAAGAGGTATCTTGCTGAGCAAAATCCTGCCGTAATTTTTATTTTCCCTTCTAGCTACGGTGTATGGATAGGTTTGATTGAGACCTAGCAGCTTTGTTTCCAACTCGGGAACCACTTCTTGTAGAAAAATTAGATCGAATGAGCTGTGGTTATTTTTGATGTATGCCACTACATCATCAATTTTGCTGTTACGACAATGTACATTGAACTGCAGAATCTTGATTTTTTCTGTTGTGTGCGCCAAAGGAACAAGCTTTGGTTGCATGGCAATGAATAGTAGGTAGGAGGTTTGTGCCATAAAAAAACAGGTGCACGCAAAAGACCATTTAAATTGATAGGCAAACGTGAAAACGCATAGAATAATTAAGGTTGTGAAAAGATGTAGTACCGAAAAGCTTGCCAACAGCTCTCCCAGCCATATCCATTTGTTTGCAAGAGACACTATGAATAAGGAAACCGATAGAACCAATAAAATTTTGCAAATTGTGATGAGATCTAACATATCTAAAACATTGAAATTATTAATAATATCTATGAAATAGCATTGTGCATTAAATTAAGCAAGGGTGGACTTATCATGTGTTACTGACAATTAATTTTTTCTCTTGACCACGCTATTTTTTAGAACTACTCTGATTAAACGTGACGAAGTAGTGCGAGAACACTCTTCGCCACTGGCCACTAAGTGATCAGGAGATCAGCTAATGGATGGAGTTAATGTATACGAGTTTGTCTAAGTTTTCTAGCCCAAATGCAGCCTGGCTGCTCTGTGGGCGTTTCTCTGAGTTTCGAGAGATGCGTACGTTGGTGCCTGGAAACATCCTTGGAACGACTCAAAAAATTGACACAGCCGGCGGCTCTATTAGTGGGGTCTTTGGAAATGTGAGTGCACTATTAAATATTAGTGCCAAGGACTTCAGTTGTCATGATCAGTTGTGGTTTTCAAACTATACCCGCGCTACTTCAAGATCTGGGTTCGTCAAAACCTCGCTCACGGTCCTCACGTACGCAAAAGTACGCTGCGGCCGCTTGTTCGGTTTTTCCTGCCCATATCATGAATTATCGCAAGTATATAACTTTAAAAAGGAGAACTACACTATGTATATACTAAATCGCGTTTCAATCATCGGCCGTTTGAAGAAAAATCCAGACATATATTGGGTGAGTGCTCAAGAGAGCATAGCGACCTTTACGTTGCTTACCCCCATTGCAGGAAGCAAAATCGAACAACAGCATCAGGTTTTGGTGGAAGATTCACTGCAGGTGGAATATGCGGTCTCTTGTCTTGTCGAAGGTAACCTTGTATTTGTTGAAGGAGAACTGGAACAGGTCGGTATTGGCCCACATACATCTCAAACCAGCTGGATTTTGATATCCAAGACCTTTGGGGGATTGCATCCAATTGCATCGCACGTTCATGGCTTTAAGGAGTCGGCACAATTGTGTTCATGAGATTGAGGTAGTTTTAGGGGATTTCCACCCCACGGTTCGTCATCCCTGTGCATGTTATGTATCTGGATGATGCTCCGTGGGGTGTAAAGGCTATATAACTAAGCGTTAAGAGTCTGTCCAAAAACTTTTTTAATGATTTCCAGGCATTGTCATCTCGGGTGCGATTTTTGTCCAAATCTTTGAGTTACGGAAACAAAAAGCAGTAACCCGGGATCCAGGGGTTAAGGTACGTGCTGTGGCCCCTGGATCACGACACGCTCTATTTTCCACTCCAGCACCTTTGGTCCTGGGGAAAATGGGCGGTCGAGATGACAACACCTGAGAAAGCTGCTCAAATCAATATAAAAGTTCTTGGACGGACTCTAAGGCCATAAGTGAACAGTGTTGAGCCCTTATATAAGACGCCGTTTTTTTCCTACATTTTTCTCAAAATGCCCTCTATCCAATCCTTGTAGGGATAGAGTGGAATTATCATTGAGCTAACTGCCACTATCTTGCTGTCTTTTTCATCAGTCTCTTCGGTTAATATGGAACGGCCTCTGTGAATGCCTGCAACCAAATATTGGTTATTTTTTACAACAAATCCTGCTCCACTATCAGAGGGTTGGGTGAAAGCTGTTAGGCGATGCATCCCCTCTTGAGGAATATACTCACGATTAGAAGGGTTCGAAACATCTCCTGCAAGCTCCCAATTTTTTATAAGTACTTGCTGCTGAATTCCCCTAACATGTACGCTTTCCTCAGTAACATCTAAAATGGCAATGTGGCGTTTATATTGCTCTATAACTTCATCGCCAGAATTTAATGTGTAAACAGGTGCATAACTGACAAAGTAACCATTTCCCCAATTTTTTGGTTTCGATAACAAAAGAGATAAAGGCTTTATTTGAGTGAGTGGATGAATTAATTTAACTATTGCCAAATCAACATCTTCATTTGGATGCAGGTAAATCTGATTCAAATCAAGACGCGCACCATATCCTCTCAAGGCAGTTTTTTCCTCAATTGAAGTGGTACTACTTGAAATTTTCTCGTAAAATTGTTGTGCATTTGGGTAGGCACAAAAAGACCCATCTTTCCAGAATTTTTCCCCCTTGATCGTATGCCGGTTTGTTAAAACAAGTGATGGATGAATCAACACGCCATTAAATTGGTAATTTGTACCATCCTTGTCATCAACACTGAAACGGCCTACTGGAGAAGCAAAAGATTCAGTTTGACCTCTTCTAAGTCCTTCCTGCGCAGCTTCTACGTTTAAATAAACCGATGTATTAGCATTGGATGCTATTATTATAGAAATCAAAAAACTATAAATTGTGGCTCGAAACATTTTTATATTCCTCATAAATTAAATAAAATCATATTATACAAACTATATATAAGAGTTTCGTCTTAATTTTTCAACCTTGATTTCGATGCTGCTGAACTCTTCTTCATTGAAACGTCCGTATATTTCTTCAAAACGCATCTTTAACACCTGCTCAGTTATACCCATGCTACTTCAAGATCTGGGTTCTTCAAAGCTTGTCCCGGACACCGATCCGGGATCTCGCTCGCGGTCCTCACGGACGCAACAGTACGCTGCGGCCGCTCGTTCTATTTTTCCTGCCCATATCTTGAACTATCGCAGGTATAGTTGTATTTTATCCATGATAATCCTCCGTACTTGACAGGAGGATTATCGCTTTTTTCGGACAACTAACGTACTAACTAAGTCGGACATATCACGTGTTACTGACAGGCAATCTCCGACCCTTGTGGTTACCAAAATGAAATGCTAAAATTACTCTGTTCTTAAAAATTAATAAATAACAAACCTCGGGGAGACGAACAAATGAAGAAATCAAATCTTTATCTATCAGCTGCTGTTATGAGTGCTTTTTCGCTTACTGCTTGCGACACCGGACAAAAGACTGGCGGCGATACTGCAGCCCAAACAGATAATGAAAAGTGCTACGGTGTAGCTAAAGCAGGTAAAAACCAGTGCGGAGCAAAAGAAGCGGGTACTTCTTGTGAAGGTTCCTCAACAGTAGATGCTGATCCAAATGCTTGGGTATATCTGCCAAAGGGTATGTGTGAGCGCATTGTTGGCGGCAACTTAACTCATGGGGGTTAATAATCGCTAATCAATGATTACGTATACATCAGAATCCTCGCCTTCAGGTTTGGGGGCGGGGATTTATTTTAAGAATAAACATTTTAAAGATATTATGCAGACCCAACCTTCGGTTGGTTGGTTTGAAGTGCATTGCGAAAATTATATGAGCCTGGGTGGATTGTCCCGCAAACAGCTGGAGGCAATTCGGCAGAGCTATCCCGTTAGCTTGCATGGGGTTAGCCTATCGCTTGGTTCGGTAGAACCATTATGTCATGAACACTTACTGGGCTTGAAAAAATTGGTTGACTGGATCGATCCTATTTTGGTGTCGGAACACTTGGCCTGGAGTCGTTTTGATGGCGCTTGTTTGAATGATTTGCTGCCTCTGCCTTATACTCCAGCAACGCTGCAAACCTTATGCGATCATATCGATCAGACTCAAGAGATCTTGGGTCGAGGCATTATGATTGAAAATCCATCGACCTATGTGACATTTAGGGATTCTACCATTGCAGAGCCTGATTTTCTGGCACAAGCCATTAAACGTACAGGATGTAAGTTGCTGTTGGATGTGAATAACATTTATGTATCTTGTTGCAATCACAACTGGGATGCTGCTGCCTATCTGCAGGCCATCCCCGTAGATTGCGTTGGTGAAATTCATCTGGCAGGTCATGCAGAACGTGTTATAGGTGCGCACATTTTGCGTATTGATGATCACGGATCTAAGGTGTGTGATGCAGTGTGGAATCTTTATCAAAAAGCGATAGATCGGTGTGGGGTGATACGCAAGATGATTGAGTGGGATACAGATGTGCCAGCACTAGAAGTACTACTGGGTGAGGCTGAAGCTGCGCAAACGATCTTGCAGAGTTACTTGGAGAGAAAAGATGCCATCGCTGGGTGATTTCCAACAAACCTTTCATGATTGCCTGCGGGCCCGGGATATGACTGCGCTTGAACGTTATGTAAATGAGACAAAGCAAATTCCGGCAACTGAACGGTTGGCAGTTTATCGTGGCAATGTATATGTGCTCTTAAAGGAAGTGCTACAGGATACGTTCTCCCGAGTGCACACGCTGGTAGGGGAAGATTGTTTTCAAGCAATTGCCTATCGGTTTATCTCGGAGCATCCTCCCAAGAGTGGGCGTATGCTGGATTATGGTCTAGAATTTGCAAGCTTTATTGAAGGCATTTCTGAACTTAAAAGTTATCCATATTTGTCCGATGTAGCGCGGCTTGAGTGGATGTTAAATGAGGCTTATTATGCAGAAGATGCTCCCGGGGCTGCACTGGTAAATGTACAAGACTTTGAAGCGGAGCAGTTAGCCTCTCTTAGGGTTAAATTTCCACCTGCGGTTTACTTTTTACAGTCCAAGTTTCCTTTACAACATATCTGGGAGTTGGCATCCCATGAGCGAGAAGATGTTGTGAATATGGATGCAGGTGGTGATCAGGTGATGCTGATACGTCCGGAATGGGAAACACAGGTCTATTGGCTAGATCCGGCAGCGTATGCGTTTTTGTATGCATTGCATGGGGGTAGCACACTGGAGCAGGCTTACGTTCGGGCCAGCGCGTTGGATGCCGAGTTTGACTTGGCAAGCATGCTGGTAACTTGTCTAAGACACAACTATTTTGTGAAGTTGGAGCGAAGAGGAGAAAAATAATGAATATCACGCACAGACTAACATCAATTTACTGCAAAGTAGTAGGCTTTGCTGAAGCGGCCCTTGCGCCGTTGCTATTTCTTTTTATCCGCTATTGGATGGCGGATATTTTCTTTACGTCTGGAAGGCTCAAATGGAGCAGCTGGCAATCCACCGTTATGCTGTTTCGTTTTGAATACAAAACGCCTTTGCTGACTCCTGAAGTAGCTGCATGCTTAAGCACGAGCATAGAGCTTATCGCACCGGTTTTGTTGATCGTTGGTCTTGCAACACGGTTGGCAGCACTGTCTATATTTATAATGGTTCTTGTTATTCAATTCACATTCTTGAACCTGGAATTACATTATTACTGGATGATGCTGTTGGCGTTGTTGGTACTGAAAGGTCCCGGTGTACTCTCGCTGGATTATTGGATTTCGACTAGATGGTGTAGAACTTAGTTTGTGTTGATTATTAACCTATACACGATCGTTTCTGGGGCTGACAAACTGCTCATTTACCGCTAAGGTGCGTCTAGAATTGTATAAGTTAGCCAGTACCTGGCAAAAGGAGTATGTATGTCAAACCATGCAGTGGATGTTGCGATTTTAGGAGCAGGGCCCGGAGGATACGTGGCGGCAATTCGTGCTAGCCAGCTGGGACTGAAAGTTGCAGTTATTGAGGGCAATCATCTAGGTGGCATTTGCTTGAACTGGGGTTGTATTCCCACCAAAGCACTGTTGCGTACCGCAGAAATTAAATCATTATTTGCTCACGCTGAACAGTTTGGTTTGAAGATCACTGGAGAGGCCAAAGTAGATTTTACCAAAGTGATTGGGCGTTCGCGTGCGGTCTCAGAACAGCTTTCCAAAGGCGTGCAGCATTTGTTGAAAAAGAACAAGGTTGAGGTGATAGACGGCTTTGGCAAGTTTGTAAGTTCTGAGCAGGGCAAACACAAGTTGCAAGTTGAAAAGGACGGTAAAGCTGTAGCCACAGTTTTGGCATCTAATGTGATAGTTGCAACTGGTGCTCGGGCGCGCTCGCTGCCCGGAATAGAGGCAGATGGTAAGGATATCTGGACTTATAAAGAGGCTATGAACCCACAAGAACAACCTAAATCCTTATTGGTTATAGGTTCTGGTGCCATTGGAATAGAGTTTGCTAGTTTCTACAATGCGCTTGGTACTGAGGTTACGGTTGTTGAAGTGGTGGATCGTATCCTGCCCGTAGAAGACGTGGAAATTTCAGCACTGGCCCGCAAAAGTTTTGAAGCCAGAGGTATTAATATTCACACCAGTACTAAGGTTACGAGTGTTAAGTTAGGCAAGGGTGGGATTACTGCGCATATTGAACCGACAAAGGGAAAATCTTTTGATTTGGTTGCCGATAAAGTTTTGTTGGCTGTTGGTATTCAGGCCAACACAGAAAACCTTGGGCTTGAAAAGATAAAGGTCAAAGTTGAAAAAGGCAACATCTCCACAAATGCTTGGTGTCAAACAGGTGAATCCGGAGTTTATGCCATTGGTGACGTGGCGGGTGCTCCCTGGCTTGCGCACAAGGCTAGCCATGAGGGAGTTTTGGTAGTTGAAAAGATTGCAGGAGTTAAGGGGCTTCATCCCATGAAACGTGATAATATCCCCGGATGTACTTATAGCTCTCCGCAGATTGCAAGCGTTGGTTTGACAGAAGCGGCGGCCAAAGCTGGAGGACGGGAGATCAAGGTTGGGCGTTTTCCTTTCATGGCCAATGGTAAAGCATTGGCAATGGGTGAGACGGAGGGGTTGGTGAAAACTATCTTTGACGTCAAAACTGGAGAGCTGCTAGGAGCGCACATGATTGGAGCTGAAGTGACAGAGTTGATACAAGGGTTCGTGTTGGCCAAAACTTTGGAGGCTACCGAGCAAGATTTGATGCACACTATTTTCCCGCACCCGACTTTGTCAGAAATGATGCACGAGTCAGTGCTTGATGCGTTTGATCAAGTGATTCATATGTAATGAGAGGTAGTTATTTAGCACGCTTAGGCGAGTCGGGATCCAGGGACAAAGGCACGTGTCTTAACCCCTGGATCACGGGTTGCTGGCTTTTGTTTCCAAATCGAAGATTTGGACAAAAACCGCCCCCGAGATGACAAAGTTTCTTTTGTGGTATAGAATAGGAATCAATATGCAAGCAGTGACAGGATTAACAAAAAAACCAGATTGGATTAGGGTCAAAGCACCCATTTCCAAAGACTATCACAATACAGTTGAGGTGGTGCGCCGGGCTAAGTTAAACACTGTATGTGAGGAAGCATCATGTCCTAATATCGGCGAGTGCTGGGCTAAAAAGCATGTAACTATTATGATCCTTGGAAGTGTGTGCACAAGGGCTTGTAGATTTTGCGATGTGGCTACAGGAAAACCAGATACATTAGATCCCCATGAGCCCGAGCGTGTTGCTGCCACCTTAGCTGAGCTTGATCTTTCTCATGTGGTTGTAACCTCTGTGGATCGGGATGATTTGCCGGACGGGGGAGCATACCACTTTGCCAGGACCATTCAAGAAATACGCAAAGCCTCACCTGAAACAACGATTGAAGTGCTCACTCCTGATTTCTTAAAGAAGGATGGAGCGCTTGAGGTTGTAGTGGAAGCCAGACCTGACGTGTTCAATCATAATTTGGAAACGGTACCGCGTCTTTACCATTCGGTGCGCCCCAGTGCTCGCTATTATCACTCGCTGCGGATTCTAGACCGCGTAAAACAAATGGATCCAACGATGTTCACTAAGTCAGGAATTATGGTAGGCCTTGGTGAAGAGCGGCATGAAGTGTTGCAATTGATGGATGATTTGCGGATGGCAGATGTGGACTTTATGACCATTGGGCAGTACTTACAGCCATCTCCCAAACATCATCCCATTTTAAAGTTTGTGACTCCAGCTGAGTTTGCTTCATATGAATTACAGGCTAGATCTAAAGGCTTCTTGATGGTATCGGCGTCACCAATGACGCGTTCATCCTATCACGCCGGAGATGATTTCAAAAAACTTCAGCAAGCAAGGGTTCAGAAACTAGAAATCAGAAATCAGAGTTCATATCTCTGAAATGCCTACTCACGCTGAAAAACGCATTCTCTCTTTCACGGCTAAACAAATGTACGACTTGGTTGCAGATGTTGAAAAGTATCCTGAATTTTTGCCATGGTGTATTGGGTGTCGAATCACAAAACGAGAGCCACAGAAGCTTGAAGCTGATCTAATCATTGGCTACAAGATGATGCAAGAAAAATTTCGTTCAAAAGTGGCGCTACATCCGTACCACTTGATTGATGTGCAATACAGATCAGGTCCTTTGAAATATCTAAACAATCACTGGAAATTTAAAGAGTTACCAGATGCTCATTGCGAGGTTGATTTCTATATCGACTTTGCATTTCATTCATCTATCATTCAACAAGCCATGAGTTTCTTTTTTAACGAAGCCGTTAAGAAGATGATTCATGCCTTTGAAAAAAGGGCAGGGGAGATATACTCCTAATATACCCACGCTACTTCAAGCTCTGGGTTCGTCAAAATCTTGCTCGCGGTCCTCCGTACGCAACAGTACGCTGCGGCCACTCGTTCGATTTTTCCTGCCCATATCTTGAATTATCGCAGGTATCTGATGCTCAGTTGACCCATCTGTTGTCATCCCGTCTCGCTCCATTTTCCCCAGTCACTTCAGGACTAGGGAAAATGGGCGGACTGGATGACGGCCCGTAGGGGGGCACAAAAAAAGGCCAGACAGAAACCTGCCTGGCCTTTATAGAATAAACGAATGTGGGTTGGTTTAGTACATACCGCCCATACCACCCATTCCGCCCATGCCACCCATACTGCTGGCAGCAGCACTGGAAGCATCTTTGTCTTCAGGCACATCACCGACCATGGCTTCTGTTGTAATCAACAAGCCACCAATGGATGCAGCATCTTGTAATGCTGTACGAACCACTTTGGTTGGGTCAATAATTCCAGCTTCAAACATGTTGCGGAATTCACCAAGTTGAGCATCAAATCCAAGATTTTTATCATTTGCTTCTTTGAGTTTACCAGCAATGACAGATCCATCTTCTCCAGCATTTTGAGCAATCTGGCGAACAGGAGCCTCAAGTGAACGGCGGATAATGTTGATACCAACCTTCTGATCTTCGTTGGCTGTCTTGATTTTGTCAAGTGCATGAATTGCATAAAGAAGAGCAGCTCCACCACCAGTTACAACACCTTCTTCAACAGCTGCGCGAGTAGCGTTTAGTGCGTCTTCAACACGGTCTTTACGCTCTTTCACCTCAACTTCAGTTGCGCCACCAACGTGGACAACTGCAACTCCGCCAGATAGTTTCGCAAGACGTTCTTGCAATTTCTCACGGTCATAGTCAGAAGTAGTATCTTCAACTTGGGCACGGATTTGATTGCAACGTGCTTCAATTGATTTCTTATCACCGGCCCCATCAACAATGGTTGTATTTTCCTTGTTGATGGCAACTTTTTTTGCACGCCCTAGCATGTCAACTGTAACACTTTCAAGCTTGATTCCCATGTCTTCAGAGATCAATTGGCCGTTGGTCAAAATGGCAATGTCTTCAAGCATTGATTTGCGACGATCACCAAAACCTGGAGCTTTAACGGCTGCGACTTTCAAACCACCACGTAGCTTGTTTACAACCAAAGTAGCCAAGGCTTCGCCTTCAACATCTTCTGCGATAATCAACAGAGGACGACCAGATTGGGCTACCTTTTCAAGCAGCGGAAGCATGGCTTGCAGTCCAGAGAGCTTTTTCTCATGAATTAGAATATAAGGGTCTTCCAAATCACAGGTCATTTTCTCAGAATTAGTTACGAAGTAAGGGGAGACATATCCGCGATCGAACTGCATACCCTCAACAACTTCTAGCTCTGACTCGAGAGATTTGGCTTCTTCAACGGTGATTACACCTTCTTTGCCAACTTTTTCCATGGCGCGAGCGATCATCTGTCCGATTTCAATTTCGCCATTGGCAGAAATTGTTCCAACTTGAGAAATTTCTTCGTTGGTAGAAACCTTCTTGGAGCGGCTTTGCAAATCAGCCGTGACAGCTTTAACTGCTAAGTCAATTCCACGCTTTAGATCCATAGGGTTCATGCCAGCGGCAACAGCGCGCACACCTTCACGAACGATGGATTGGGCTAAAATAGTTGCAGTTGTTGTTCCGTCTCCTGCAACATCATTGGTCTTGCTTGCAACTTCACGCAACATCTGTGCGCCCATGTTTTCAAATTTCTCTTCAAGCTCAATATCTTTGGCAACAGTTACACCATCTTTAGTGATGCGAGGAGCACCGAAGCTCTTTGACAGAACAACGTTACGTCCTTTAGGACCTAGGGTAACTTTTACAGCGTTTGCCAGGATGTCGACACCCCTGAGCATGCTGTTACGCGCTTCAGATGAAAAACGTACTTCTTTTGCTGGCATAATCTTTATCTCCTAATTTAAGTTTACTTAAGCTGCCTTGCTGCGTGTGACGATGCCAAGAACATCTGATTCTTTGAGAATCAAAAGATCTTCACCGTCAATTTTTACTTCGGTGCCAGACCACTTGGCAAAAAGCACGCGGTCTCCGGTTTTAACATCGAGGGCTTGAATTGCGCCAGAATCATCTCGAGCGCCTGGACCTACTGAAATCACTTCAGCTTCGATGGGTTTTTCTTTGGCAGTGTCAGGAATGATAATGCCGCCTGCGGATTTTTCATCTTGCTCGATTCGACGGGCAAGAATACGGTCGTGTAAGGGTCTAAATTGCATAGTTTAACTCCAATTCTTTATCAGTTTAGACTAAAGAAGCTCATATCACACAGCCCATAATTAACACAGCACTGTATGATTGAGTACAATACTTGTATAGCGTACAAGTGGGTGATAGTCAAGATTTTGTTAATCGACCTTAGCTGGGTACAGCCCGGAAGGACTATATTAACAGCAGAGGGCTTGATTGCAATTTTTACCCTTTCTTAACGAATCAGGATGGTGTAGTTTTTCCTCTATTACGGATAAAAATATCAACTTTTTTCAAGCAAGGTTTAACGCATGTCTTTCGAATGGCTCTATATCTACCTGATCTTTTGCAATATCTTCA
>SDBT01017423.1_pt1 | contig 11349 bp, 10 predicted proteins | sample 2277101 | NCBI WGS metagenome assembly SDBT01 (sample SAMN10404973, study PRJNA504765) | marine sediment metagenome | isolation source: marine sediment core GS10_PC15, 103 cmbsf | place: Arctic Ocean: Southern Knipovich Ridge | collected 2010 | reverse complement strand
CCGGTAACCTCAACAGCGTCAACCTGGCCCTTGTCATTAGCACCGCTGTCGGCATTGAGGCGGAACCTAATCTTGAAGCTGGGATTGTTCGCTGCCGCTGCCGGCAATGCCCAATCTTGAACAAGCCACGACTCATCGTTGGTTGACTCAAGCACATTCCAGCCGGTGCCATCCCACCACTCAGCATAGAATAATTCACCGGCTTCCAGACTGGCAGTCTTACGGGCATACTTGAGATGAATGTCGGTATAACCAGAGGTGCTTACCCCCTTTTCTATCCAGCCTGTTCTTCTTGGTTCCGCTCCGTTTCTGCCGGTGTAAGCTGCCTGCCGTGTAATCTTTACTATATCCCCAGTTGTCCAGCCGCCGGTGGTAAAGTCGCCACTCTCGAAGTCGTCACTGAAAAGGGCCGGACCCGGCGTTCCCGTCGGTGTCGGCGTCGGTGTCGGTGTCGATGTCGGCGTAGGTGTCGGTGTCGATGTCGGCGTAGGTGTCGGTGTCGATGTCGGCGTAGGTGTCGGTGTCGGCGTAGGTGTTGGACTCAGCGTAGGTGTTGGTGTAGGTGTCGCCTCGCCGCTGCCCTCATATGCACCCACGTCGTAGGCACCATCCTGTGGAATGCTTGTGCCAAAGTAATCCTGCGGGCCCATATCAATCCCGAAAAGCGTCGGAAGGTCCAAACCTCCATTGATCATTGGCGATGAGCTCTGAAGCTTGTAATCTGTATCACTGCTGCCACCCGCATTTACAAGAAGCGGGTCGGTCTCAAAGCCCACTGGCTGGCCATCAAGCATCTCTTGACCGCTTGCCTGCCACGCTGCCAAGCTGGTGTATCCATTGATGTTAAGCGGTCCTCCACCTGACCAGTAACAATTACCCAGGAATGTGAAGCCACTTCCCAAGTCAGCGCATGCCTTGCCGGGGACCGTTAGAATTATATTGTTGAAAATTCGTGTGTTGACGATTTTACTGCCGGAGGTGACCTTAAAAAACGCCGCTTCCACTGTATCAGGACCGACATATAACGTGTTGTTATATACGTCGGTATTCTCAACTTTCCCGCCGCCTGCAGCCCAAAAATCAATCAAACCGTGCCTTTTATGCCCGTCATTCTGGAAGACGTTATATCGCACCACGTTGTCAGTGAACGTTGAGGCGCCGCGGAACTGGAAGACGCCGATGCTGGCACCATGGTTGTCGTGCGAGTAGTTGTACTGCACCATGCAGTTGATACAACCGCCGTCGAGGTCAAATCCACCGCCGTCCTTTGTCCCCGGGGCTGATTTGTTATGGTGTGACTCACAGAACTGGATGGTACCATCGTGCACCTCCCAGTACCAGATACCAATTGGGCCTCCGCCTCCGGAATCATCCAATTCGCCGTTGTTATACGATTCACAGAATTCAATCATCGCATTGGTGATGCCTGAGAGGACTATCCCGTTTCCGGTGTGCGGCTCTCTGCCCGGAATGCCGAAGTTGTTGTAGGTCGTGCAGTCGCCGACATAAACATCCTCCAGGCTGTGAGCAGGCGCTTGCGGCGGCCAGACGCCGGAAGTTGAAATCCCCTTGTCCCCGTTATCGTGGCTGATACTGTTGGTAATGCGGATATCCCTGAAACCACTGAGACTGTCATCGTCTGCGTATACCTCGATGCCTATCTCGTAGTATCCACTCACATCCACGTTGTCAACGTAAACACGCTCGAGCTTTACCCCGTCGGTGCGGTCTGTATAGAAACGAATGCCGTAGCCGCCGGGGACGTTGTAACCGGAGCCGATAAACTTCAGGTCCGTTACGTCAAATCCCGCGCAGTCATAAGCGTACAGCCCGTCGCTGGTGCCGGAGCTGATCATTGCCCTCCCGTCACCGCCGCTGCCGTACGAGCTTACTGTTACAGGATTAGTCGCCGTACCGGCGTCACCGGCATCAAAATAAAGCGAGCCAATGAACGTCTCGCCGGCCTCAAATAATATGTTGTCACCGGCCGAAAACGTAACGCTGTTGACCTTGTTGATTGTCTGCCACGCCGTCGACGGGCTCGTCCCTGCAGCGCCGTCATTGCCCGATGGACTCACATAATAATCAGTTCCTTGCACTACGCTGGCAAAACCCAGCACAAAAATAATACTTACCAAACAAATTATTCTCCTGAACATAATATGTACCTCCTTCAAAAAATTGATATTTAACTCCTGATTTTCCTTCCCGCCTCTTGTTTTTCTTCACCTCCTTTCTGAAGCAGGAACCTTAAATTTCTCCCAAAATCCGTGATTCTCCACCATCCTTTATCTATATCACGCGCCCGCCGTCCAGATTCTGCACCCGTGCGTGGCCGGTTTCGTGCGGAGAAGACGCCGGTTATGCAGCAAAACCCTTGTTTGTCAGAGGAAAGCCCCGTACGAAAAATGCTTCCTCATCCTCACTGCCAACAATATTTACCCCCCCCGCCCCATCCCAGTCAAGATAATTCTCAACTTTGACAAAAAAATCTTTTCCCACGCTCACCTCCCACAAATCTTTTTCCCTGCCTGCCCCCGCACGCCGCGTCCTTTTCCGAGATTTGCCATTAAAGCAAGATTAAATGTTTAGCTTAGAAAGCTTCAGGCAGGATTTTTCTGGCGGCGTCCCGGAGGAAATTTGAGATCTGCCTTTCGGAATTCATGCTGAGTATTTTTCTGGCAAGGCTGTTGCAATCTTCGATGGTAACGGAGCGAATAATCTGTTTTATTTCGGGTATCATGGGCTGGGCCAGTGAAATTGTCCTGACCCCCATTCCCAGAAGCAGCATAATGTACTCGGGCTCGGAGGCCATTTCGCCACAGACGGCGAGGTCTATTTGTCCCTTGTGGGCCTCCTGAATGACGGTTCTGATTAGCCTGAGCACCGCGGGGTCGGAGGGCGAGTATAATGTGGAGACCAATTCGTTGCCTCTGTCGACAGCCAGGGTATATTGAGTAAGGTCGTTTGTTCCGATACTGAAAAAATGAACGTCTCTGGTAAAAGTGGAGGCCATCAGGGCCGCAGAGGGTGTTTCAATCATAATACCAATCTGAATATCTCTGTTGTAGTCTATGGATTCCTCGTCAAGGTCCTCCATAACATCGCGTAAAATCATCTTGGCCTGCATCAACTCCTGGAGATTGGTGATTAAGGGGAACATTATCTTGACCTCGCCGAGGACCGAGGCCCGGAGGATTGCGTGCAATTGGGCCTTGAACATCACGAGGTTCTGGAGGCAAAATCTGATGGAGCGCAGGCCGAGAAACGGATTCGGCTCGGGCGCAAATCGCTTGCTCTGGGTGTATTTATCGGCTCCGAGGTCCACCGTTCTTATTGTAACAGGGCGATGTTTGAAAAAACTGATAGTCTCGGCGTAGGCCTGGTAATGGTCCTGCTCGGTAGGCTCGGTCTCACGGTTAAGATACAGGAATTCGGTTCTGTATAAGCCTATCCCCTCGCCACCCTTCTGGAGTACGAGTTCGGCTTCATCGGGAAACTCAATATTGCCCAACAGCGTTATGCGCACGCCGTCCCGGGTTACAGCGGGTTTTTCTCTTATTGTATCGAGTCTATGCTCAAGCTGTTCAAATTCCAGCGAATACTCGGTGTACTGGCTGATAGTATCATCATCCGGATTTACAATTACGATGCCGTGATTGCCGTCAATAATAACAGTGTCACCGCCGGTGATGCTTTCGGTGAGGTCTTCGAGGGCAACGACAGCGGGTATACCAAGCGAGCGAGCAACGATAGCGGCGTGGCTCGTTCTTCCGCCGGCATCGGAGGCAATTCCCTTGACAAATTTTTTGTTAAAGCCCGCGGTCTGAGTAGGACTAAGCTCGCGAACGACAACGGCGACCTCCTCGGTCAGATGCTCTACGTCCTCGCGTTTGCCCCCGAGCAACTGCTTTAAGATGCGCCTTTCAATATCATAGATATCAGCAGCTCTTTGACTTATGTAAGCATCTTCTACCTTCATGAAATCTGAGGCGATTTCTTTGAGGGTGACCGACACTGCGTACTCGGCTGTTACCGACTGGGCGTGAATTAAATCGTTTATCTTTTTTTGCAGGCTTCTGTCGCGGAGGAACCGAAGATGAACGGCAAAGATGTCTTTTATTTTTCTGTGCTCAATTTGATTCTGCGCTTTTTCCAATTTTGCCAGTTCATCAGCAGCAGCTCTAAAGGCGTTTTTGGCCCTTTGAATCTCCATCATCCGCTGCGATGGTTTTATTGAACGTCGAGGGATGCGATAGTCCTCTGCATCGATGACGAGGGATTTTGCGATGGCAATACCCGGCGAGACAGCAATTCCTTTTTTTATTTCCATCGGACGGTTCTATCCAATTCTAACGTTCTTTTTGTTCGTTGGGTGTAGGCTCATCGAAATGCTTTTGCTCCACGAGCGCGGTCAAGGCATCAACTGCCTGTTGGGCGTCGAGGCCTTCGGCTCTGATATTCAGTTTTGTGCCACAGGTCGCGGCTAACATACTCATCTGCATAATGCTTTTTCCGTCAACTGCATTTTGGGTATTGCTGACGGTGATATCACAATCGAACCGGTTTGCAATGTCAACGAACTGCATTGCCGGGCGCATATGGAGGCCTTCGGCGTTTTTTATCTCGACCTTGGCCTGGCAAACGACATTTTCCAACGTATCTTCTCCGGGCTGCATCCTCAGGCTCCGGCGCACGAGTTTATGAAAAAACTGTATTTCTATAAAGACGGATTTTCATCAGCTTCTCTGAGCAGGTCCTCAATTTGTTCTGCGGTTTGGGACTGTCTGAGGAATTTGAGGAACCTGTCCTGCTGAAGATGTTTGAAGATATTCTCCATTGCCTGGAGGTGCCTGTCGGGATTATCAGCAGGGCTGACCAAAAGTATCACCGAATAAACAAGTTTTTTATCGAGCGAGGAAAAATCGATCCCGGCACCGCTTTGCCCGACGGCGGCGACGACATCTTTAGCGGCCTTGTGTTTGACATGGGGCACGGCGATGCCCTTGCCCATTCCAGTGCTTGCTTCTTTTTCTCTTTTTATCATTGCCTTTATTATTTCCTGGCGATGTCCCTTACCGAGTCTGCCGGCTTTGTCGAGTTGTGAAACAAGCTCAGCAATGGCACCGTCACGGTCCTTTGCTGTCAGCTCCGGAACTATCGCATCAAAACAAACGAAATCGGCAAATTTCATCTCAACTCCTCAAGACCGCCTTCTCCGGCGCCACAGAGACGCGGTCAAACACACAAGGTGAGCGCCAGAACCCAAGCCGCTATAACTCTACAGAACCTGTGTGTTTATTATTGCGCTCCTTAGTCTTTTTTCTTGTAAGCTGCCTTTCAAGCTTGCGGACGGCAACATCAATACAGCGGTAAGCATCTTCACCGGCTTCTGTAACAACGAAGATTTTGCTATGTTCGGCTCTTGCGATTATCTCGACGCTGGTATTTCCTCCCGGCCGGCCGTCAATAACCACCTCAACCCGATTGATACTATTGTAGTACCTCGGGAGCTTGGCAGTTTTGCGCTCAGCATGTTCTTTCAAGGCCTCAGTTATCTCGATGTGTTTACCCGTAATTGTAAAGAGCAAAATAGTTCTCCTTAACTGTTGCGTCTGACCAAAACTCAGTTCTTTTCGCGGTGTTGTGAATCCGGCGCTGGTAAAGCGGCGGCCTGCTGTTGGTCTGGGGCAACAACACCGCCACTTATGAAAAACCGTAGTGCTTGCTCTATAGTAATCTCCAAATCGATGGTTTGTTCTTTTGGCACCATAATTACGAAACCGGTAAACGGTGTGGGAGAAGTCGGTATAAGTATAGTGAGAAATTCCTTTTCCACACTGTCTGCAATTTTTTTAATACCCGAGCCTGTAACCATGCCGATGGACCAGATGCCATTTCTTGGATACTGGACGGCGACTACCCTCGAAAACATTGTCTTTTGTTCTTCAGGTGAAAGCAAAAAGTCAGTAATCTGCTTGACATAAGGGTAGACCTGCTTCAAGAAGGGGGTATTGAGAATGAACTTTTCGACCATTCTCCACAGGGTTCTTCCGACGACGCTGGCAAAGACGGCTCCTACTATGAAGACAGCAACCAGGGCTATGAGAAAGCCGGTCACTGACCCCCAGCCATCAATCCAGAACGCGTTCCATTCCTGCCTTGCGGCTTTATCATTCCAGTCAAGGCTCTGGACGAGCATTGTCAGTCGAACCAAGCCTCGGTTTATATGGATGCTGATGTTGTCCTGGATGAAGCTGTAACCCCAGACGAATATCCAGATTGTCACAATGGTCGGCAGCAGGACTGCCAGGCCCCGCAAGAAGTAGGTTTTGAAGCGGCCCTTGCTCGGCATATACTTAACAACAACTCCTTCGCTGTTAATAGCTTATCAACAATTTATTCCATTGAAGTTTGACAAAGGCACCATTGGCTCGGAACACTATAAGTTAATTTACAGACTTCTTACAGTCAACAAAAAAGTCTTTGGGCAAGTGCGCACCCAGCAAATGTATCATCACTCCCGGCAGAGAACCAACCAGCCAGATAATCCGGTGGTAGAGCGCCAGAGCGGACAAATGTTCATCAATACCTATAGCGACTTTTGCGAACATCAACTTCAACGCACCTTCCCATATTCCCAACGCCCCGATACTTATCGGTAAAGCGCCTAACAGCCAGGCAACCGGGAAGAAAACAAAGTAATATTTTGGATGCACATCAATACCGATTTGGCTTCCCACAAGCCACATACCTAAAATAAATATCGACTGGCAGCAGAAAGTCAGGAGCAGGGCCAACAAGAGCGCCAGCTTCTTGGAGTAATAAACGCTAATAGCGTTACGAATTTTTTGCAGGACCATCGCACCCCGCTCGCGAAACGCTCGGTAACCACGGGCAAGGAGATTTCGTCTGTTGGCATTTGAAATAAAAGCGATAAGAACAACCATAAGGGCCACACCTACAGCCGCAAAAATCCATCTATATCCACTCAAACGCTGCAGGATTCCTAAATTAAAAGAAAATTCCAGGCGCTGCTTTTGCCCATCGACAGGTATAAACCAGTAGCAGGAAAAAGCCATAATGACCATGCCTGTTAAACCGACAACCCTATCAACCAACACACTCAAGGCAGCCTCGAGTTTCTTTTCCGTATGAGTAGTAACATACCATGCCCGAAGCAAATCCCCCCCAACCGACGTAGGCAGACAGTTATTGTAAAAGATTCCCAGCAAATGCAGGCGGAACGCCACCCAAAAACCTATACGAATCGATTGGACGCGCAGAAGCAAAGACCACCTGGCAACGAAAACCAACTGACTTAAAACCCAGCAACCCAGGGAAGCCGCAACAACCCACGGACTTAATCCCAACAACACCTGGCCTATCGTCCCAAAATCCTCACCCCTGAACGTCAAGTACAATGCCACAAAAGCCACGCCGAAACGTAACAGATATGATATGTACTTATTTATTTTTGCCTTAGCTTTTGGCATTTAAGCAGTTTCTTTCAAAAAAGCTTGTTTTTGCAGATAATAACGGCTAAAACTACATCTGGCAAGGATATTAGGCTCCTATGTTGCGAAGGAACAATGTGCCGTGGGCGCTGTAACAATGACAATTTAAGGGAGCGAGAAAGTGTCTACAAACCGAAATATCAAAGAAGGTCTGGAGTTTGTTCCACAGTTTGACCAGAAGGGTCTTATTCCTGTTATCGCGCAGGATGCAAAGACGGGTCAGATTCTAATGGGGGCTTTTATGAACCGCGAGGCACTTGAAGCGACTATTAGTACCGGCTTTGCCACATACTTTAGCAGAAGCCGGCAGAAATTGTGGAAGAAAGGCGAAGTGAGCGGGCACGTACAAAAGGTCGAGCAGATACTGGTCGACTGCGACCAGGATTATTTGGTGCTCAAGGTCTCCGTTGAGGCCGGGCAATGTCACGTGGGGTATCAATCGTGTTTCTACCGTATGTTGAAGAAGGGTAGTGACAAGGAGCTCGAGCTTATTGCAGGAAAGGTCTACGACCCTGCGAAAACGTACGAAAAGTAAAAGGGCCGTCCTACAGATAGGAACATATCTTCTTGTTATAAAAGAGCTTACGAAATTCAGGTTGCGCGGCCAAAAAAATCTGTGGATGCCCGATACTTAACTGATAATTAACTTGACAAAAAGTTGTCCGGTGCGTAGAATTCCGCACGGTGCACGGCGGCTTAAGTGAGGCGTGTGACTGTGCCTCCAGCACGACAGCATCAGGGTTTTGCGAGGAGCGGCTTATGCTTCGGCGAGGAGTTAGTGGGGCTTTTTCCTGCACACCTGAACCTTTCCGTATTGGAGTATGTGTTTTCCCACAGATGAGATGAAAGATGACAGAGATTTCCTGCGGGCGTAGCGCAGGATGAGTTATGAAACGCAGATGTTTTTAAGGTTATTTAGGAGGTCTTGATTATGAGAAAGATGAAGGTGAAATTGTTAGTTGTTTGTATTGTTGCAGGCTGTCTTGTGGCAGCCGGGCCGGCCCTGGCCAACAAGGAACTTCTGCTCGACACCGAGACGGACTGGCTGGAGGGCCTGAGCGGCGGAAACCTCGAGGGCATGACCCCATCTGAGTGGGCAGATTACAAGGTGCAATGGGATTCGTTTGTCGAAGAAGGTAACGAGCCTTATCCCGATGATACGTTTGTCCCGCCTACACTGTACGTTTGGGGTGGTGGCGGTGAAGGGAATTTAGCGCCCAATGACGCGGGGCTTGTGATGTACTGGGACACTAATAGCTTGCCGGACGGCAATTACTGCAGCGCCTATACGTACGACTTCATGGTAGACCCTGATCTGCGAAACTGCACAATCACGGTGACGGTTACTGCGCCGCAGTTCAGCCCTAACCCGCCGCATTCTCAGATAAATCAGGTGTCTTTAGGGCTTCAAAACATGCCTGCGGGGGTTGGCCCTATTCGGGCATGGTATTGGAACTGTGGGGTTGGCAAGCCGATTCCCTGGAACACCCCGACCACAATAACGATTGACCTGTCGAAGACAGGGGTGACGGCTGCGACCCCAATCGCTTCGTCGTACGTGAACAACCCCGCGTTCAACCTGGCAACGGTGCAGTTTATTATTGTGGACGAAGGCGGCGTCTGGGTCGGTGGTGCGGTGAATGCACCCAAGCCTGGCGGCGGCATCCCTGGTATGTGGAACTATTGGCACAATCTGGTGGTCTCTGCGAATCCTCCGCCGGCAGCGGTTGCCAGCAAGTGGTATGTGAAGTGGAGCCAGCCACCGGACCCAATTGACCCCAATGCAGATACGCCTGTATTCAACGGGTGGGACGAGCTTTCCGACTACATCAACCCGCCGATTGTAGCTGATGACTGGCGGTGCAAAGACGACCGGCCGGTAACGGACATCCACTGGTGGGGCTCATTCATCGGATGGAATTTGCCGCTGCCGCCGCCGATTATGCCTAAGGCATTCCATATCGGCATCTGGAATGACATACCGGACCCGAACCCAGGTGACCCAACGGTATTTAGCCATCCGAACGAGATGGTATGGGAGAACTATTGCGACAACTGGGTGTGGAACTTTGCCGGATACGACGAGGACCCGCGAGCACAACAGGACGATACTTGCTTCCAGTTCACGCAGTTGCTTTCTCAGGACGAATGGTTCTGGCAGGACCCGTGCGACCCGTGCGACCCCAACGGAAGAGTGTACTGGCTGAGCATTGCGGCAATTTATGACCCGTGTGACTATACCGACCCTGAATTTTATCCGTGGGGTTGGAAGACCAGGCCGCACTTTTTTAATGACGATGCAGTGCAAATAACAAATACGACTAATCCCGTTGATGGGAACTCGTGGCCGGGGGCACCGCTAACGGTTGGTCATCAGTGGGTTGCCGGAGGTCCAATCTTCTGGCCTGACCCGAATTTCTCCTGGGACGTGGCGTTTGAACTGACGACAAACAAGCCGGCGTACCATGATGACCCAATTCCCGGAGACCTCAACTTCGATAAGATAGTCAACCTGTTTGACCTCGACATCATGGGCGGCCGCTGGCTCAACAGCGTCCCGTAGCGGGTGAGCATTTGAGTTAGCAAATGTGCGTTAAGCGCATTTTGTAGTATATGTTCAAGGGCCTTGTGGGCCTGCGCGAGCAGCCACAGGGCCCTTTTGTGCTGAGGTTACAAGCTTAGGAAAGATTTTGCTGACAGCCGCTGTCAGTCCGGGAGGGTGCATTTGCATTCCAAGGGCTATTTTGTATGTTTGTAGCGCTTCAAGAAAAAACGGCGGAGCAGTCGATATAGATACTTGTAAACCAAAAGATTACAGCAGATAATGGCCAAATAGTGGCGCTTCACGAGCAGATACAATAGTGGGAGCAGACGGTTGACAAGTATTATGGAAAAACGCCTTTCGCTGCACAAACATCTGTCCAGTGAGCAGCAGCAGAACAAAGCCTTAAAATCAGAAATTGCTCAACTCCAGGCGATTGCCAACATTGGTACGGCCACATGTATGATAGCCCACGAAATAAACAACCTGCTCACGCCGCTGGGTACCTTTGCGGCTGTTGCACTGAAAAATCCCGACGACAAACCTCTGGTCAAAAAGGCGCTTGAGAACGTCGTCCAAAGTTGCGCACGTGCCTCAGAGATTATGGAAAGTATGCTGGCGGTCGTGACCGGGGAAGGGCAAGAGAAGAAAAACTGCCCGTTAAATACTCTGACCCAAGAGATATTTACGTGCTTATGCCGGGACTTTGCGAAAGACGGCATAACCGTGGAAATTAGCATTCCCGAGGACCTGACTGTATGGGCGGTCCCCGTTCAAATTCAGCAGGTGCTGATGAATTTGATTCTCAACGCCCGCGATGCAATGCTACCGCGAGGCGGGGTGCTGACAATCAAGGCGCAGGACGACTGCGACGTGGCGCAGATAGAGCTGGCTGATACGGGCTGCGGAATCGAACCGGAGAACTTAGAAAATATCTTTGAGCCGTTCTTCACGACCAAGTCAGATAAAAAAACTGGACCTGAGTGTTCAGCCTGCGGACTTGGGCTGGGTTTTTGCAAGAGAATTGTAGAGGAGCACGGAGGTTGCATTTCGGTCGAATCCAAACCTGCAGAGGGAACAACTTTTAAAATGACCCTCCCGAAGGGCCAGCAAGGTAATAGCTAACCGTGTCCGGGGTCTATCACAATATCGGCCATATCCTTTTTATGCTGCTGCTTCTGGTGTGTTCGGCTTTTTTCTCCGGCGCAGAGACCGCCTTTTTCAACCTGTCCCGCAGACAAATCAAGCTGCTGCAGAAATCGGAGCACCATCTCCAAAAGCTGGTTGGGA
>SDBT01017422.1_pt1 | contig 11349 bp, 30 predicted proteins | sample 2277101 | NCBI WGS metagenome assembly SDBT01 (sample SAMN10404973, study PRJNA504765) | marine sediment metagenome | isolation source: marine sediment core GS10_PC15, 103 cmbsf | place: Arctic Ocean: Southern Knipovich Ridge | collected 2010 | reverse complement strand
GTGTATATCCTACCTGTCCCACCACATACACATATAAAATCCTCTTTTAATAAATACCCATCGGGTGTATAAATTTCACCATTAGCTTTAGGGTTATCCTTTCCATATTTCAAAGCGTCATTCATACACGCAAAATTACCTCGCATCTCTTTATATACATTACTATGATAACGACACTCAATATATTCTTTTTTTATTCTTATTGTTTCTTTCCCTTTTATATTGTTGTTAATGTTGTCGATTACTTCACCAAATACAAATAAACCTGATTGTTTAAAGTAACCATATTTATACGCACCGAAAGCACCTTCGCAAAATTCTATCTTATATATTTTGTTCTCATATTTCCAAATATCTCTTTCATATATCTCTGTCCCATTTTTATCGCTAAAATTTGTATATCTATCTCTATTAACTAACTTATAACCATTTTCGTCCATTCCACTATTTAATATTTTCGTTAATGCTCCTTTTTCTATTTCTTTCAGAGTTAAATAATAGAAAGAAAAATCTCCAAAATTTTTGTTCCTGAATACATATCTAAATTTTATTTCTTTCATTTTTTCCTTATATTTTTATGAAGTATCAATCTTAACCCATAATTTTGATTTTGGATTTCGTATTTGAACTCTATTTTTATATAATTTCTTCTTCATCATAATGTCCAATTATTCAAAAGCCATCTTGCTATCTCATCATTAGAAGATTGTTTCTTTTGGTTTTTCTTTTGATATTTAGTTTTCATTTTATTCTTTTTATTCAAATTAGTTACTCGCTTTTTTGATAGTTAAAATTTTTTGATAATCTGCAAATGTAGAATACTTCTTAAAAAAATAAACGTGGTTTTTATTACCACGTTTTTTCTTCTCCGCTTTTTTACTTTCTTTAACCATTCGGTTATAATAAGCTTCTATTTTTCTTTGTTTGTTTTGATATGTTATTAAACTACGACCCTTACCTTGTCCCTTACGTCCTGATTTTTTAACTACTGAAACAACTTCTGTTGAATTTGTCTTACCATACTTAACTCCCCAAATTCCTACCATATGTATCTCCTTACGTTTAAATACATTATACCATACTGTTGCCTTCTGTGTCAAGTCTACAATGGATTTAATTTATTCTATTTTCATTAACTAATAACCATTATTAGTCCATAATTCTCCATTGGCTACAACGCTCTTGTTTTCCTACGGAATGAAATGTTTAAGCAAGGTAACAAGGTTAACTTCCTTTTATATATGAGTATCTCGTAAGAGATACGAATATATAAAAGATAAAGTAGTTAGTATTACTAATTAAATACTAAGTTAAAAGTAATAATACAATTCATTAATACTATAATAAGTTAATAAAAGACCTATTATATAGTAATATATTACTTTGTTGTGTTAGCTTCTTTTATAGCTTCTGCTATTTCATTCGCAACATCAAGAGAAAGAGCAATGCCCTTCTTTGTGGGTTTAAATTCGCCTTCTCCGGCTTCGTAATACTTGCGGACATCAATAAACTCATAACCTTTGTATTCGCTTTTTTGAACTCTGATTATTCCACTACCTACTTTAATGTCTTTAGGTTCTTTAGCCATTATATTTCACCTCCTTTATTTACATTCTCTACATTTTACAATTTTTGGATGATTACCTCTGTGATATAATCTTTCAGAATATTTATCGCAATAATGATGTTCCTTTTCTTCTGTTTGGTTATCTTCGATAGGATTTAAGTATAGACAATTTTTTATACAAAATCTATTATATTTTTTTCTTTTTTCTTCAATGATATATTGGTGAAAACTTCTCACTGCAATACCAATAACAAAACAATATATACCCACAACGGCTATTATATTATGTTTCATATTATTTTACCTCTACTATTTCAATTATTACTGTTTGTTCATCGTCATCAACTTTTTTTATACATTTTTTACACACTAAAAAAACTCTATCAGTATTAGGAATAAAAGAACATAAGAAATAGCTTTTTGGTAATTTTTTTCCACAAAGATAGCAATACCATTTTTTCATTTCTATTTCCCTCCTTTATTTTTTCACAACTTTCACAAGTTCGCATAAAAGTTTTACCTTTTCCGTCTTTCAAAATACATCTATTGTTATCTGTGCGTGAAAATGCTATAACTTCACAAATTTCGTAGTGTTTTGGATACCATATTTTAACTTTATCGTCTATTTCTAATCCATAATGCCTTGTATTCATTACACCCTCTTTATTTTATATTCAAAGGTATCAAAATTTTTAACCGCTATTCCAAAATATTTATTTCCTTTTCTAAAAATGAAATGAGTATCTCCTGTTTGTTTTGACTTACCAATACTATCTATCACAGCTCCTTTATAATATTTTTCTAATTTTTCTAAATCTTTCATATTAATTCCTCCTTTATTAATTTTTTTATCCATCTAATAGCAAATAAATCACATTTTCTTTCATTCATCGTGCCAAGCACATTATGAGCAATTTCGTGCAATATTAAAAAAGCAATTTCTCTATTTGAATAATTGGATGTATTATCATAAGCTATTTTGATTGGATTATATGCTAAAGCACTTATATCATAAGGAGATTTTCTTTCTTTGTATTTAGGTTTATAATATTTTGTAGTTATATAAGTGGCTTTTTTAGGATTAAGCAAATATTTTTTATAACATTTTTTAGTATTTTTATATGTTCTTCCTGTTTCTTTGGAATCGGAACGTAATAAACTATATATAGTCTTATAAATTTTAATAGGTATATGATATTTATAAGGCAGTCTGGAAATTAATTTTTTATGGGTGTTCCATATTTTATTTTTAATCATTTTCTATTTTTTCTATTTCAGGTTCTACTCCAATCCAATCCAATTTATTTTCTAACGCTTTAATTTTATTCTTTACTTTATCTATTTCTTTTTCTGTCCAACTTTTACCAATACCGATTATAATATTTAACCCTACTTCATTATTAATATTAGGGTGTCTCATATCTGTTTTTGCATATATTCCCATAGTTACATTTTTACCTCTATAAAATTGGACTTCCCCTTTTATATTAATTTCAGTTTCTTCTAAATCTCCTATTCTATTATCGTGGTCATCTAATCTTCTATCTTGTTCTACATTTTTTAGTTTATTAGTTTCTACATTGTTTGCATTGGTAGAAATATCGGTTGTATTAGTTGTAATGTTAGTTTTATTTGTAGAAATATTAGAAGTATTCGTAATTATATCAGTATCGTTAGAAGAAATATTCTCTTCATTTTTTGATATATTTTCAATATTAGTAGCTATTACAGGCACAGCAGAAGGTTTTGTCCACGTTCCTATACTATTTCCATTTATATCGGACAGTCCTGTTCCTATCAAAATGTCATTTCTTCTATTTCTATTATTATCTTGAACATCACCTGCATAACTGCTTGATATTACATTAAATAATACTAAATTAACTGATAATAACAAGAACAATAATTTTTTCATATTTTTTTCCTTTCTTTCCGTTCTCTTTCTATTCTTTGGCAATAAGCCCCTAAATCTATTTTTAAATCCATTACTTCTTCATCTGTTATAGGTGTATTCCCATATCGGTCTATCAATTTTCTAACAAATGCTACTCTATTATATCTTAATCCTTCTGTTTTTTGTAAATAATTTTGAAACTCTGTATTATCAAATGGATTTTTATTATTGTCGTCAAACATTGACATTAAAATTTCTTTCTATTTTTGGTCGTATTTTTTTTGTATCGCTTCAAGGTCTAATCCTAAATATCTTGTTGTGGTTGTTATATTTGTATGTCCGAGTAACTTACTAACTTCAAAAATGTCGAGCTTCAATATATTTAGACAATGAGTGGCGAAACTATGTCTAAGTAAATGAGCGTGAAAATTCGTTTCTTCTAAATAAGGATTAATTTTATAACAAATACTTTCCACACTTTTCCCCATAATATTGAAAGCATTTTTCTTTTCTTCTTCTGTGAGAAAATATTTTCTAATAATTTCCGCACATTCTTTACTAAAAATGACCATTCTTTCTTTTCTTCTTTTACCAAATATTTTAGCTCTCCTTAGTTCTAAATCTATATCGGCTCTTTTTAATATATCGAATTCTCCTCTACGAATACCAGTGTAAAACATAAAATACAATATTGCTTTAATCTTTAATGGATTGGTAAATATACATTCTACTACTGATATAACTTCTTTCAAAAAATATTCTTCTGTAATAAATTTGGGCAGTTTGTTATCTACTTTTTTATTTTTAGGCAAAGGAATATCCTTTTTTAAGAATTTTAAGAATGATTTGATAGCACTTCGTTTTAAATTATAAGTAGTGGCAGGATATTTCAATTGGAAAAAATATTTTTTAACGGTTTCTTCAGTAATGCTGTTTATATTTATTTGTTTTAGGAATAGTTTAATATGGCTCGTATATGAGCGAATTGTCTGTCTACTACAATCGTTCTCTACCAAGAAATCTTTATATTTGTTTATCATTCTTTTTCCTTTCCTTTTTTAAATATTTAATTGCATTTTCCAATATTGATATATTTTCTTCAAACATTCCAATTCCTCTGTTACATTTTCCACAAAGTAATCCTCCAACTTTTCCAGTTTTATGGTTATGGTCTATATGACAATCTCCAGAATTTTTAAACTTTTTTCCACAAATAGCACAAAGTCTCTTTTGTTTTTTTAATATTTCATTGTATTCTGTTAAAGAAATTCCATAAGTTTTTAGCATAAATTTTATTTTTATTTGTTTTTTGTGAGTTTGTCGCCATTTTTTTATTTCTGTTTTATGAGTTTCTCGATATTGTTTTGCATATTGTAATATTTCTTTTTTATGGTTTTCCTGATATTTTTTATGTTGTTTCAGAATTTTCTCTTTGTTATTTTGATAGTGAATTTCTTCATATTTTTTTCTACATTCTTTACACCAATTCCTATAACCATTTTTAGCAGTTTTATCTTTATAAAATTTCGATATTGGTTTCCTTTTCTTACATTTGCTACAAGTTTTCATTATTATTCCTTATTGGCTTTAAAGCTATCACAATAAGCCAATAAATCATTTTTCTTTTTATTTTCATTCGCACTTCCAATTATTTTCGATATTGTTTCAAAAATTAACCCTAAATCTGCATAATATTTTTCAGTCCTTCCTTCCATAACCTTTATTGCTTTTCCTTCCCTTATTAACTGCGTAAGAGCCAATAAATACATAGGACTATCTATTAAGTCTTTAGTCCATTTTTTTGCTTCTTTTAAATTTCTTTTATGCCTTCGCCTGATTTCGTCTTTTATAGCTTTGACTTGATATTTTAATAATGGCTTTTTTCTTTCCTCTAATAAAAATTCAGCCAAATCATAAACGCTCATATCTTCTTGCATTTCTTTGCTTAGTTTATATTTTTTCATATTATTTTTCCTTTTTTAATTCTTTGCTTGTAAAAAAATAATTACAGTTCATACATCTAAAATGAGTAATATATCCTTTCTTTGTAGGCACACTATCTCCGTAATTTAGTATATCTTTACTGTTACATCTCGGACATTTTTTCATTTTAATTCCTCCAATAGTTTTCGCCCTTTATCGCTTATACTCCTGCTCGGAGTTCTTTCAATATAGCCAAACTCATATAAGAAGGGTTCAAATTCTTGCGTATATTGGCTTTGCGTTGTTCCTGACCTTAAAGCCACAGCGTTACAGCCCATCGGTCTTTTGGCTTGATTAAGCACCTGTAAAATTTTCATATCTATTTCTGTAAGTCCGTCTTTTACTATTCTCCTATTTTTTAATATTTTCTTTATATCCTGTTCTACAACAAAATCTTCAAGCAAACTTATTGCAATACGAGGACAATATTTACAAGATTTTGCTATTATATCTAATATTTCATCAGAAACTTTATCATCAGGATATAATTGTATTTTATACTGCTTTAAAATTTTCATAATATCTGTATCGGGATAATTTGTAAAATGAATATGGTGTCCTATTCTATCAAGAGTATCGGGATTATTTTTAAGTAATATATCCTTTGAAATTGAAGCCCCTGCGAATATAAAGGGCTTGATTTTCTTTCCGCTAATTTCAAATTGTTCTATAATCGGGTTAAGCATTTTCACAATTTTTCTATCCATACTATCAATTTCGTCAATAAAGAAGATTACATTCTTTTCTTTACTTGTGTTTATTTCGTTAATTATATTTACCAATTCATCAGGTTCTATTTGTTTTCCTACTCTTGTTATTAGTTTTGCATTAAGTTCATTAGCCAATAATTTAACAAAAGTAGTTTTACCCATACCTTGTCTTGCACTTAAAAATAAATGTCCCTTAATGCCTCTTTTAACTTTTTTAATTATAGTTCTTGCCTGTTCTTTTGCTTGTTCTTGTGCAATAAATTCTTTAAAATTTCTCGGTCTGAATTCAAACTGTTTAATAGTTTCCCCTTTATATTCTTGAATTCGGGATACATCAATACTGCTATCTTTTATTTCTACTTTTAAAGTTTCTTCTTTATTTTCCACAGGAGTTTCTTTATCAGTTACAGTAGAATTTTGTATCGTGCTATCAGGTAGATTAGATAAATTATTTCCCACAAGAAAACCCAAACTTTTATGGGCTATTTTATACCCTCCCCAAACCACGAAGAAAAGAGTTCCCATCAAAATTGTAAAAGTCAACATTCTTTTTACCTCCTCATACAAATTTTAATCGAACATATTATAAACTAACAAATAAATTAATCCCATTGTTATTAAAAATGCAAATATACAACCTACAATTAACATTTATTCTCCTTATATATATGCTTCAAAAAGTATTTCACACATAAAATTCCAAAACTCTTTCGTTATTGCCAAACCAGAAGCCCCACCTTCTATAAATCCTTCCGTTCTCCATTTTGATAATATTTCTCGTTCATCTGACTTAATTTTGGCTATATCAAGTTTTTGTTCATTTACCATTACATATTGAATATAAGGTATCAATCTTAATTCAGTTCTTGATATTTCTCTACCAATCATTGTTTTAGCAATATTATTAACTTTGTCAGTTAAAACTCCCCTGCCTTTTTTTGTCATTTATTTTCCCCCTTTTTTCTTCATACATTTTTTTGTCGATTATTTCTAAAATATTTTTACATAATTTATTTTTACCTATACTTACTTCTATATCTTCCTGTTTTAGTAATTCTCTAATTCTTTGGCTTACTTTATCTTTATTACAATGAGAAAGGATTAAAATAAATTCATCTCCTTCGAGCCGATAACATTTATCCCCTTTCCTTAAACACTGCTTGAGGATTTTTGCTACTTTTTTTAATACTCTATCCCCTGTTTGATGTCCAAGAAGGTCATTAATTTTTTTAAAATTGTCAATGTCCAACATTAAAACTAAGAAATGAATATTATGTCTTTTTTTAAGTTCTAAATATCTTGCTAAATCTTCTTCTAATTTTCTTCTGTTATATAACCCTGTCAAAATATCGTGAACACTCAAAGATTTATACCTTTTTATTTCTTTTAATAATTCTTTTCGTGTTTTCATTTCCGTTTCCTTTTAAGATATTCTTTGTATACTTCTATATATTCATCGAAATATCTTTCAAATAATTTCGGTCTAATTTTTGTTAATAATATTAATATCCCATAGTGAAGTTTCATAATTATTGATTTTTTAAAAATCTTTTAGCTTGACACTCTATACAGTTACAAGCAGGACTATGTTTACTCATTATTTTAATTTTTATATTAAAATGGTCTAATAATTGCTGTAACTGATTATCGGTATGGTCATACCACGAATTATTAATATATAATTTACCTTCTTTTTTTCTAACCTTAAATTTACAAGCCCTACCTTTTATATAATCCATATCTAATGCTATACGGTCAGGTCTACCAAACATATTATTTCCACCTTTGCATATAGTTTCGGCTTCTGCATCAGTTAATCCGCCTTCTTGATAATGTAACATACCTAATCCTTGTGGAGAAGATAATTCATATACTTTTTTGACTAATTCTATTAAATTTACTCCTGTAATTTCTATTTTAGTTTCCATTTTTAATCCTTTCTTCTGCTATATCTTTAGTTTTTAATAAAGTATACTCTCTATCCTTGTTATAATATTCATTAATACATTTTTTACTACAAGCAACTTCATCACTCGGCAATAAATATGCTCTCTTTCTTTTTATTTTTACCCACCACCCTATAACTGTGCCACAATTACAACAAAGTTCATCCATGATATTAGCTCTGCTCAAATTCAAACCAAGCATATTCTTCCGCTTCTTTTTTATTTTTAGCGGTTACTTCCATATTAAAAACTGTATAACTTATTTTAACTTTATATTTATTCATCTTTTCTCCTTTTTTAAAACCACCTTACTGCTATAAACCCTTTTTCAAAATAAAAATCAACATCTTCAACATTACAAAAAATATCAATATCTTCTTTAGTAGGTATTCTAAAATTAGTTAAATAACTTTTATATAATTTTAAAAATATTTCTTCCGCTTCTTTTCTTGTTGTAAATGGTATATTACTTCCTATTGTATCATCTGCTACTACTATTACGCTTCCTTTATAGTTTTTATCCATATTATCCTCTTGCCTTATTAGGCGTTATTTATTTTATGCCCTATTCTTATAATTCTAATCGCTTTTTCTTTACTTATCCCTAAATATTCCGCAAAACAATTTACTGTTAAAAAATCATTTAACCAAATTAGAAATAGTCGTTCTACTTTCTTTTTCATTTTATCTCCCTACTCCTAAAATAAATTCTATTGCCATAGTTTCTAACAAATTTATTCCCAAACAACCATATCCCCAAACTACTAACAACCCTATAATTATCGAAACTCCGCTTAATATTTTATATCGTAGTAACATATTTTGCTCCCTTATTTTTCTTTCTTCTCTTTCCTTTTTTCTTCCCTTCTTCTGATTTTTTCTTTTCTCTTTTTCATTTGAGCAGAAGTTAATCTCTTTTTTAAAGGTAATAATCTTCCGTTAAATTTTTTCATATTAATTATCTCCTACTTTAGGGGATATTCCCAATATCCCATACTATCTAATTTACCATATCCGCAAGTTTCTTTCCCACAAAGCCCTGTTGAATAACAAGGTTTAAAACCGAGAGCATATAATATTTTTGCTATTATTTTTTTCACACCGCCCCTTTAACTTGCATTACTTCTTTTGCTTCAAAGATATAAAACTTTTCTGGTAAATCCCCACCTCTTTGCAATATATTTCCTATTTCTGCTTCTGCTTCCAATAGAGTATTTAAAGTTGAAGCATACCAATGATTATCGCTTCCTACTATTATATATTCTTTCTTTTGTTTTTTCATTATACCTAATTCGTTAGTTTTTGGACGGTCTAATATTTCTTTTTCATAAATATCTTTCCAATTTTCTACCTCTTTAAAACAATTTGCACATTCCATTTTATCCTCCTTTTTCTATTAATATAATCCGCTTTCCTGTTCAAAAATACATTCTGCAATAATCCAATTACTTGATTTTTTACTTAGTTTTTTTAATTCTTTTATAGTGCTATAATATGCTGTTATATGATTTTTTATTTCTTTATTTGTATAATTACAGAGGTTAATAGCCATTTGAATACCTTTTTCTTTAAATTCAAAAACATTTTTGCCTAATTGCCTTCCATATTGTCCATTATCTATGTCTGTGCAAGTCCATTTTATATCCATATCTTTATATATTAAAACATCACCAACATCATCAAAAGAAAGATATAAATTTTCTATGCAATTATCTTCTTTATTTCCTAAAAATCTAACTTCATTATTAAGTCCTGTTTGTTCCAATTTTCTAATCAAGTCTTTAACTTTCATATTTTTAACTCCTTTTCAGGTAAAACTCCCCCCGCCTCAAAAAATATTTTCCTATATCGTAACCTTGTTTTAGCATTAGGGAATAAAACTTCACATAATTGCCAAGTTTTATCATTACCAAGTGTTCTAAGATTTTTTTGCATACCTTCAATTACTATTATTTTTCCTAATTCTTTTGCTGATATTGTTTTTTCTTCTTCTATATTATCTAAGTCCATAAGATTTCCGCACAATTCACATTCTACTATATCTTCAATATCGCCTAAAATTTCTTTCGTATATTCACATTTACTACATTTAAAAATTAGTTTTTCCATTGTCTTTCCTTTCTACTTTAAGTATACCACATAAGTAACACCACAGCAAGTTTTCTTTTATTTCTTTTCTATTTTATTTTTTTCTATTTCAAGACTAAACTTTCCGTCTAAAATTAAATTGCTAATTCTTTGTAGGGCTTGATATTCAAATTCCGCCCCTACTTCTTCTTTAAGTTTTATAGATTTTACTGTCCAATTATAATATCTTAACATTTTTATATCCTTTCTTTTTACAGGTTTTTATTTTATCTCTTTCTACATCTATATAATGTAAATAGTCCACTTGACAATTGGCGTGTCCTTTATCTTCTGCAAAAACATTATATACACAACCACATTTTAATTTTATTTTATATTCTCTCATTTTATTATCTCCTTTTTTAATAATCCAATATAAAATTTTCCTCTTTTTAAATCATTTAATTCTATAACGGCTTCTATTTTTAAATTATTTGTTTCTTCAATTATTTTAACTTCTCCGTTTATACAAAAAGCCTCTTTAAAAAAAGTTATTATTTCTTTTTCTTTCCCTTTGTAAATTTTATCCATTATAAGTCCCCTTATTTATTCGTTACCACAAGCCCACCATAAAGACTTTAGACCCCAAGCCATATAACACCACCCCCCGAACCAAGCACAAATAAATTTTTTCATATTTTATTTTTACCTTTTACGCCCTGTTCAGTTTCAATAATTTCATTTGTTGTTTTATCTTTTATTCTATAAAATTTTAAAGTGTCCTGTGCTTCCAATTCTCCTGTTTCATAAGCCATAATTTTATCTACTAACATAATCGCCCCCTTTATAATTTTATTATATAGTTTCTAAATATTCTTCCGCTTCTTCTATTGTATTAAAAGCCCCAAATCCACCCACTTGCCCTATACTGCCATTTTCTCTCGCTTCTCTAATAGTATAAGCCCTATCCGTAGTATCAAATCCCGTTTTTTCAGAAGTTATAAAATATCTACCTTTAATAACTTCACTTTCAACCTTACTTGAAAAAAATCTCATAGTATTAAGACTAAAGAAATGTCTCCCCACTTGTTTATTTTTTTCTTTTATTTCTAATATTGACTTATACATTTTATCCCCCTTTATTTTTATTAATATTTACGCCCTATACTTTTTAATGAGTAG
>SDBT01017421.1_pt1 | contig 11349 bp, 28 predicted proteins | sample 2277101 | NCBI WGS metagenome assembly SDBT01 (sample SAMN10404973, study PRJNA504765) | marine sediment metagenome | isolation source: marine sediment core GS10_PC15, 103 cmbsf | place: Arctic Ocean: Southern Knipovich Ridge | collected 2010 | reverse complement strand
CCCGGTAAGTTTTTCATAAACAGGTTGACTCGACCGGGTCTTATGAAGCAGCGGGCGGGCCTCGACCTGAGCATAGAGGAAGGAGACTTAAGGCCTGGACTGTACTGCATGGATCATGAGAAACGGTTTGGGTTGGACAACCTTAAACGGTGGGCAAAAGAGATAGGTGGAATCATGGGCATAATGGTCGATGACGAAGGAAGCTTTGAAGCTGTAATACCGAGGAGATAAGAGATGGACGTAGTCATGGAGATCGGATCTAATCTTAAGTTCGCATTATTCTGGGGAGCAGTTATCGTAGCCGTAACGGTAGTCGCGGTGACGGCAATTAGGAGCTTATGAAGATGAGCAAGTCTCGACAACTTTTGATGGCGGCCAAAGTGGCGTTAGACAACCTTGCTAACATCGCCTCACGAGAGACAATTCAAAGCGCCGCCTATCACGATACACGAATGAGCTTACTTCTAGCGATTGAACGATTTGGGGCAAAGGAGAAATAGACATGAAGAGACGCAAAGAGGAAAAGAAAGCCGCTAAGGAATCGGTGCTGGTTCAAGAAGAGGTTCTTGCTGGTGAGGTGCCTAGTGATGAAGCAGTGTTCACCGCCGTAGATATGGTCGAAGGGTTATCGCCACTGATTATCCCAGCTCCAGCTCTAGATCCTAGAGCCCTAGTTATGATACCTTCGGTGTGGATAGACGACCCTGTTGAGGATCCGGTCGGAGAGATTCAATTCGGTAATCTCGTGTTTCGAGACGGTATTAACACTACCGTGCGGAGAGGATCTAAGTGGGACGGAGCTCGAGGTGTGTACACAGCCGTGGGAGAGGATGATCGTCGGACGATCGTTATCCATGATACCTTAATGATGCCATTTACCGAGGTATCTTCATGGATATTGCTTCACTTTGAGCATGACCCAGTTTGCCGCAATTTCTATCAACTGTTCGAAGAGATGAAGCGGAGCTATCCGGCTGCGACCCCTACCACTCAAGGTGGATTTACCATGGACGAAGAGGTAACTGTAGTCTTCTTTACTGCTATTGGTACATGAGATGACTTGTCGGCACTGTGGAAATATGATACAGGTTGTCGATGGGGAGTATAGACATGATGATCTTCTTACCGACGAGCGTTGTAAAGCTGAACCACACGACGACCTAACAGAAACTCCTAAGAAGCGACCTCGAAGGGTCAGGAAAGTGGCGGCTCCTGTCGAGATTAAAGACGTTGTCCCCATCACAATACCAGAAGAATTGGGAGCAGACGTCGATCCGGTAACTGGATGGGATAACGCAGGTCCTATTATCCGCGTTAGTATGGTTGACGCTGTTATGTGTCAGTATTCTAAGCAACTGTACGGACACAAAGACTGGCTGAAGGAAAAGAATCGCACTCGTTGTAATTGTTTACGATGTGGAGAGAGACGAGGTAAAGCGTATGAATGACGAGGATGACCTGGACAGGTACCTCGATGAGGAAGATTACTATGACAACCTTGAGGCCGAGGCTAGTCGAAAAGCGGAAAGACGAATACCTAAGCCTAAGATGAAGGTTGACGGGATGGATAGTGTGCGGCTTATAGACTATCTACAGCGTCGAAGGTTACGGGCAGAGAATGACTAGAGGACAGGTTAGAAGTAAGGCTGGTAAACGAGAGTTCGGGGTGTATGTTCGCTCTCGGTGGGAAGCTAACTACTATCGTTATCTTCAACTACTTAAAGACAGAGGCGATATCTTGGAGTTCGGATATGAGCCTGAACGGTTCATGTTTACATCTATTCAACGAGGTACTCGGTCGTATCTACCTGATTTTCGTGTTGAGTGGGCGGACGGGAGGGTAGAATATCATGAGGTTAAAGGGTATTGGACTTCACAGGCTAGAACTGCGGTCAAACGATTCGCTAAGTTTTATCCTCAACATACTTTGGTAATAATAGAAAAGGCTCAATACGATGAGTTTACAGTGGAGTACAAGGATCAGATTCCAGAGTGGGAGGACTGATGCTCGTAGTTAAGGTAGAGCTTTGGCCTGGCGGGGATGAGAGTCAGAAGAAGGAGCTCGGAACCGCGTGGATCTCTAACGATGGCACAGGAACCACGGTGATGGGCAACTACGACTACGTGGTGATTGGACAGCGCCGTATATTGAAGCACGGCAGAGGAAAGGTACGGGGATTCCCTCGAGCTCGAAAGAACGTTTGGGACTTGTTACGGTTGGTGTTGAAAGACCGTGACGAAAAGATCAATCCATCTACCTAAGTTTTACTGCGTTCCAGCGGTGGTATACAATATATAGATAGGAGAAGATAACCGAGGTGAGTTCAAATGCCTAAGCGACAGCACCTAGTAACCGGACACAAGGAAGACAAGCAAGGACCGCCTGGAGGCCCGCCTCGACCAGGGTTAGTCTGGAATCAACAGACTCATCGATGGAATAAAAAACCGGGAACAGAACCTGCTAAGCCGTTTAAGGAGCCGACACAGGTTAGACCTAATAAGATCCCTCGAGGATATAGGAACGTGGAAGATGTCCCTAAGCCTTCAGAATCTTCTCTTCCACCAGGTCCAGATATATGGCCTGGTCATCCAAAGGAATACTACGACAAGCAAAAGACACGAGGTACTATGAACAAAATAGTAAAGAGCATTCACACCTTGACTACCAAGATGGAAGGCGAACAGGTAGTCTTGAGCCTCAGTACCGTCTTAAAGGGAGACAACATTCCGATCGAACAGCTTAGAGGTGACATCAATCGCGCGGGCTACCAGGTTAATCGCTTGCTTGCCTTGGATATCGACAGCCGCCGACTGTTCTTCACCGATCCGGAGAGTAACTTCCTCTACGCCGAGTTCGCTGCGGCTGATCAAGGATATCAGGTGTTGAAGGTCGGGCATCAACGAGAGATAGCCAAGGAATATGATCCGGTCGACCTGGAGTCAGATGACTCAGAAGAGCTAGTTACCACCGAGCACGAGGAGGCTGACTACGCTGAGAATACTCCGGGTATGATACCGGCCGGAACTCCCGGTGACAAGCCGACAGATGAGAACGTGCTAGACGAGCAAGGCGATCACGCCTCAGGACAAGGTTGGGGAGATGAAGAGAAGCACGAGGGACGTCGAGACCTAAATCGATCGGTAGCAGAAACCTTGGCTGAGGTTCAGAAGATGATAGGTACCGGAGCTGGTTAGCAAGTGGTGTACTTTAGTCTTTACTCGTGATATGATCTTTCTATATAGGGAAAGAGGTTTTGAGATGGCAACTAATTTAGAGAAGCTACAGAAATTCTTAAAGAAAGGTCCACCAGGACCTCCACCTCGTCCCGGTTTGAAGTGGAATGACCAGTCACATCGATGGGTTAGAGATCCGAATGCTGGAAGAAACTTACCTGGGTCTCAGTATATTAGGGAGCGTCCCGGTCACGGTAAACCGACACGGTCTAAACCTATGGGACCACAATCATCGGGTGCTGATCGTGCAGCGGAGTCAGTGAGTTCTGGGATTCAAGAAGAAGTTCGTACTCTGGTGGAGGGGATAGACCGTAATGATACCCGAGCTGCTTCTCTTGCGGGATTAAATTCTTTGCGAGATCAGACACAAGATAGGATGAGCCAAGAGTCTGTTAAAAACTCGTTTGATCAGGATATACCTCATGATGATAAAGATTCCCAGAAGAGATTTTTCGAGGCCAAGAGAGATCGTACCGCTCTAGAGAGTATTCTTCGAAGGCATGAAGACTAAACACGGTATAATATCTATAAGGTAGACACCAAGGGAGTAACTATTGATCTTGGCGGGCAAAAACCCCTGACCGGATATGGCTTTGAAGGTTGGGGGTTTTTAATTTTCTATAGGAGGAGTCACCATGAGCAGCTATGCCTTCATCTTTGGAGATCGGGTAGTTGAGACCATCGACGCTCACTGTGTCAACTGTGCTCGTCGTAAAGGATCAGGTCTTTTGGAAAGCGGAGCTCAAATGGTCGTGATTATCAATACCGACGACGAAATGGATCCTTGTGCAGCGGTGATGACTCAGAGAGAGTGGTTCTCTTCTTCCATCATGATGGCTATGCCCCATGACATAGTATGAAACCTAAACTAAACTGTTACCTGCACCGGTGGGATTATATCCAACGACTTGAGGAGAATACCAGTTGGCGGATCTGTACCGGGTGTGGGATACTACAAGGTAAGGCGATGAAATCTGGTAACCGATGGAAGACCGTGGACTACAACCCTGAAGACCTAGTAGTTAAACCGCAAGGAGAGAATCGATGAAGATGACCGTCGATCTGACCGGTCGTGATATCTATGAGATACTGGAAGAAAGCTTTAAGGATTCAATGGCGGACAATGATACCATGGAGATTAGGGTAAACGGCGAGGTTGTCTGGCCGGAAGAACCAGTTGAGATCGTGGTCTTGTCCAACACCGACGGGCCAACTGTTACCTAATTGTTACCTTAGACTATGTACTTCACCTGAGTCCTGAGATAAGATCTATTTATCAGGATACAGGAGAGTGAGATGGCCACCTTTACTAAAACTAGGATCAAGGATATCAGCTCCAAGATCAATGCCTTGTTAGTAAGTGAGGGATTCGCTCCAAAGATTAACTCCAGTTGGTCTGCTATGCAGGACAAGATAACCATTACCTTGAACGAGACTACCGATAGCGGAGAAGATCAGGCAACCCTGGACTACCGATATTACCAGCCGATGTTTGGCTTGCCTGACGCGTTAGGTAAGAGGATCGTCATGAACGGAAAGACCTTGGTCATTACCGGGTATCTGCGCAGCAAGAAAAAGAACAACATACGCCTAGAGGACCCGCAAGGAAAGCCGTTCATGTGCACGGTTCAAGCGCTTCAGAACGCCTGGGGAAGTAACTAATGGCTTATCAAGTCTACGTCGATGATGTTAAATCTGCGGCTAGATTCTCGGTACCTAATACTACCCTTGAGGAAAACTGTGCTAGGACTGGAGCTAGACGTATGGGGTGGACAATGGCCCATGCTTGGAGAAAAGAAAATGGATTAATGATGTGGGATCCATTGCCAGCTTGGATGAAGAGGGTGTTGGAAGAACAAGGACCAGATTAAGGAGAGTAGATGGACTACGCAGCGAGGGTCAAGGAGATTCTAGCGATCTATGAGGACGTTGTTGCTGACAAGATAGCGAGAGGCTGTACTGATGGTGGACTGAAGACCGATCACCTCATCAAGCTTACGCAGGTCTACGCCACCATGGCTATGGTTGACGCCCTCAAGCAGTTGAAGCACAATGACGTAGCGGAGAAGTTACTGGAGGACTAATGCAGATCTTGAAGGTATTGGTGGGAAGTCAAGCCCACAATTTAGCCACGAAGGACTCGGACTACGACTATCGCGGCGTCTTCATAACGCCTACCGTGGATTTCTTCAAGGTTGGCGGAGTGAAGGTGAAGGAGACGGAGTGGCTGGAGGGAGTTGAGGACAATACCAGCTATGAGCTAGGGCATTTTCTCAACCTAGCAACCAGGTGTAACCCTTCCGCTTTGGAGGTTTTTGTCGCTCCGGTGATCGACATAACATCAGAGGGGGCGGAACTACGGTGTTTGTTTCCTTCTATCTGGAACTCAAAGGGAGTTTTTGACGCGTTTATGGGATACGCTCACAACCAACAGAAGAAGATGTTAGACGACAAGTACGAGTCTCGAGAACGTAAGTGGAAGTTCGCGGTGGCCTACCTTCGGACCTTGGTTCAAGGTATTCATCTGTTCCGAGATGACGAGCTGATCGTGCAGATGCCAGCCGAGTGGAACGGTACATTGCGAGACATCAAGAAAGGTGAGTGGTCAGAAGGTATGGTGTTGGACGAGGCTAATAGGTTACGGACTCACATGTTCATGGAGTACGAGCACCGGATGGACAAGGTTACTGACCACGCCGCTATCACGGAGTTTCTACAGCGGATGCGGTTCAATAACTTCTGGGAGGCAGAGGTCTAGGATGGAACAGCAGATGAAACAGGTGGCGTACGTCATGGCTCAGACAGCCGTAGCGTACGCTAGAATTGAGGGTATGAAAGCGGCCAATTTGGAAAGAGAACATCATGGTTTTGCTCTAGCTTATAATGAAGAAGCCTTTGAACAGGTGATCGAAGAGCTGGGACTACATCACAATGCTGTTTTAGATACACTGAAGGAGAGCTAATGGTGAACGTAGAATCTAACATAGCTATTGACCTAATCTTCGATCTAACTAGTCGGTCTGGCCTTGGCAACGAGTGGGACCAGATAGATGAGGATACACAGCGGGAGATCATGGACAGTTGGCAGATCATCATTAGAAATCACCTTGCGGGGGAGAAAAGTCGGATGATGATCGCCATTCATGAGCTGTTCTTTCCTGTTGAACACTGTCGAACCTATCCAGATGATCCAGAGTCTTGTTGTGAGGGTGAGTGCGACGAGTCTTGCAAGGACTCACGAGATAGCGATGGCTGATCCACCTCGCATTACCCCTGCCTACCTAGTAGCGGTCGCTAAACGTATGTGGGAGATCGAAGAGAAGCGACACCAGGCTGACAAGTCGATGGCCTGGGCTTTACGACAGATTAGGCATAAAGATCGGCGCTACTTGGACTGGCCCGAAGTTAATCCTTATGCTCATCGTAATTAGGGATAATATGAGAGAAATCCTATTAACTCGAGGACAGGTGGCTCTGGTCGATGATGAAGACTATGAATGGCTATCGACCTATAGTTAGACTTAACTTTCCACGGTAAGGGGAGATTATGCGTAAGCTATTCATAGACATAGACGATACCTTGATCCTCTATCAGCATGTTGGCCCTAACCCATACGGCGTCTACATGGGAACCCCCTGGAGCACCAACGAGAAGCTGTTAGAGGGTATCCGAACCCACGCCGCAGAGAATCCTACTGACCTGATCATCGTGTGGTCGGGCGGGGGTAGGCAGTACGCACAGATGTGGACAGATCAGCTAGGTATAGACGATCTGGTTTTCTGTATGGACAAGAATAAGTACGCCATCGAGTTGATCGAAGAAGGAGACATCGCGGTCGATGACATGGACACACCTTGGCGCACACATGACCCATTCGAGTGGCCGGAATAAGGAGAAGAGATGTTAAGTCCAGCGGAACAACAGGTAGCTAGAGAAGCAGGGTATTACAGCAGATCCAAGTGGGGATGTTTACTAGAAAATAGGATGTGGCTTTGACCGGCAGCTGCCGTGGCTGTTAGTCGCGGAAGGGCCTATGAAGTAAAGGACGGGCGTATACTATCAAGTTTCGGATGGATGGATGTTTTGAATGAAGTTGCAGAGTGGTTGGGCTTTTCTGACGGGATGAGCTATCTTGACTCTCTTGTTAAAGAAGAAGGCGCGATTTTTGAGAGGGCAACCTACTAATGTTAACAGGAGAAGAGATTCAAGTAGCTCTAGAAGCTGACTATTTTGAAGGTCCTTACTGGGGTGCCGTGGTACTTGACGAGGAGACTCAGATCGAGAAGGAGCTCCATTGACCGGCTATGTGCGTGGCGGTCAGTCGCGGTGCCGAGTTTACTCGCTTTAAGTCCGGGATCAATACTCTCGGCGACGCTTTATCCATGGGACCTTTGATAGGACCAGGCTTGGAGAATGATAAGATGGCTATACAGGCCCTACACGATGTGGAGAAATGGCTAGGATTTCTTTACTCGAAGCCGTATATCGAGACTCTTTTCGATGAGAAAGAGAAGATCTTTGAGCGGAGAACCTATTGACGTGCGGCTCCTAATATGCGGAGACAGAGATTGGACTGACCAGTCATTGGTTGACACCATTATCGTTAGGATAGCCAAGAAACCGATTGAGTGTGTCATTCATGGTGGAGCCATAGGAGCAGATCGTATGGGGGCGTACGCAGCTCGACAATGTGGTTTGAAGGTGATAGGCTTTCAGCCGGACTGGGACACCTATGGTAAGGCAGCTGGCGTCCTACGGAACACAGAGATGCTGGAGCAAGGTAAGCCAACCGTGGTCATAGCGTTTCATGATTGGGTGGCCGACAGTAAAGGAACGTTGGATATGGTTTGGAAGTCTCTAACAGCTTCCATTCCGACGTATCTGATAACACACACCTCAGGCGAGGGTGGAAGGTGCCAACGACTAGAGGTAGGCGCCTGCCAGGATATAGTTACGAAGTCATGAAGGTTATAGCGGTAGACACTCAGTTTGAATTGCACGGTACCAAGTACTCCCTCTACGGTTTGTCGTGTGAGTGCGGTCGTATCTGGAGCCAGATCCATACCATGCCCAGAGCTGACTTCACCTGCCCAGCGTGTGGAGAGAAGGAGAAGGCGGCAGACGTAGCAACCAAGTTTCGAGATGCTCAGTGGGACAAGGAGCTTAGAGGAGAGATCTCGAACGGACCGGAGATAGGAGCATTATGATGGGGGATTGGAAGCCTAAGTGTGGAGTGCAGGTTGATGGCCCAATAAGGGCGGGAATGCACCAGCAGCCGCATGTATGTATCAAGGCGGTAACTCATACCACGGTGGAAATGCAAGGGCCGTACCACTTCTGCAAGTGTGGTCACATGTGGAGAGATGACAATGCGCATTAAAGTCGTCGTGATGACTACCATCAACATCATCAAGGCGTCGTTACTCCACCCAGGAAAGGCTATTGAAATTAACAGAGTTACCGGAGAAGTTAAGGTATTATGAGTTGGACAGAGTTCTGGGAGACCATGAAAGATCAACCGGAGGAGAAACCCTTTGTCAAGGCTGAGGACTTCGGAGACATGTACGCGAAAACCTTAGATCCGAGCTACTGTCCTCATGAGGATTGGAAGGTATCAGGCACCGTTTACATCGGAGGTAATTTAGTAGGGATCTGTATGACCTGTAATGCCTGCGGGCACAGGATTAAGACAGAGGAAATAGATCCGGTGTATCACTCGAATCCATGAAGAAGAACAACTATTACGTAGATCACATCAGTAGGGAGCGTTATCAAAGCGCTCTAGAGAGCTGTCGTACACTGTTCCCAAATGCTCGGCGGGATGAGGAGATCTACGTCGGAGGCGGTGTGATAGTAACCAAGGCTGGGCGGTGCAGCGTAGAGGTGTGGTCTCAACCGCTTTGGTGGAACATACTTAGGACCTTTAAGAGGGAACGATGAAGAAAAGTGAGGTAACAGGAGACGTCCTGATCCAAGATGACGAGCGTCAAGAAGAGATGGGGTATGTCGACAAAGGTCCACCTCGTCCTGGCCTTGTACCGCAGTCTGGTGATCCACAACACCCAGTACGGTGGATCCGGCCTGAAGATATGGCAGGCGATAAGCCTGTAGTCTCGACCGCCGTAGCTCAGGTTAACAGTGGCGATCAGGTCAACTCCACCAAGATGCAGCACTGGACCGTAGCCGCCAACATCGAGTCTATAAAGAGAGAAGGGTTTCACGTGTCAGGGAACTCTATGTATGGCAGAGGTGTCTACTTTACCAGCTCTGATACCCCGATGCTAGGGGGAGTCAACCTCTCCGTCTCCTTAAAGCCGCACAACCAAGCCGTCTTACGGAGCGATCTGGACGTCGAGAAGTTCTACCAAGAGCAGCTTCAACGGCCGATATCATACATGGGAGACGATAGAATACGACAACAGTTGATAGATAAAGGTTGGGGATCGATCCAGTTTCCGATGGACGACGAGGTCTGGACGATGGTACTCGACCCCGAGCTGATAGTGATCGCTGAGAAGGTTGATAAAGGTCCACCACGTTCTGGATTAGTTCCACAATCTGGTGACCCTCAGCATCCAGTACGATGGGTACGACCAGAAGATCAGCAGTCAGAGAAGCCGAAAAAGTTAGTCGAGTTCGGTCATCTTTCTCAGTGGTATCATGACGCATCAACCGAGAAGGAGGCTCAGAAGTATTCAGGGATTATGAGGGTTCATGCTCAACGATTTTTAAGGGAGAATTTTGAGTCAGATGAGTTAGATAGGCTGAATCAACAGATCAACTCGTACATGCAGGGATCGTTAATTGATGTTACTGTCCCTGAGCTTGATAGGTTGCTGGATGAAACTCCGGTTGGTCAGGCTATGACCGCACTATCACGACAAGTCTTCGGCACTAAGCCTCGGAACTTATATCGTGGCATACAAGAGAAGTTGAAGCCTGGAGCTCAAGATTTAGGGGTAGGAGAGTTTACCAGTTGGACTACCGACCTTGAGGTAGCTCGACGATTTTCTCAGCTTGCAGGTGAGGGTGACTCGGTGATATCAATGGAGGTTAAGCCTGAGTGGGTGGCTTTGATGCCTGAGCTAGGAGCCGGTCAGGACGTAGAGGAGTTCAGCTATAACAAGGAATTTATCGTACGCATCCCAGGAGCTACGGCTCAGGTAGTGGTCCAAAAGACTAAATTAGAACAAATGTTCTATATACTAGACCAGCTTACCAGCACCACTCCTCAACGTATCGCTCTAAGGGCAATAAGCAGAAAGTCGACCTTCGGACAAATAGTACGCGTACCTGTAAGGGTGAGAGTTTTTGGACCAAAGTACAATAAGTCGGCCCCAGATCAAGAATTTGCAGACTGGTTCACCGACACCGACGAGACCCTCGAAGAGCTATATGATAGAGAGATGAAGGCTCCTCCAGGACCGTCACCTAGACCCGGCTTGGTGTGGCATGAAGAGACGCATAGATGGCGACGACCAGAGGAGCTTGGTGGGCCCTTGATCGAGGTATTTCACGGCACCAACTCGGAGGCACTAAAGGCGATAACCACCGAAGGACTTATCCCTGCTAAGGGAGCTGGTGGTGACGCCTGGTTAGGTGAGGAAGGTTGGGGCTCGTTGGCGATAGAGGTAGGAGGAAGACCAGCCTCGGTGTTTGTGGCCAAGGACCCGAAGGTGGTGGAGACGTACTCTCGGATCTCAGCTGAGATGGTTGGAGGAACACCGGTGGTCTTAAAGGTTACCGTTCCTCAACAGTTCGCTGACCAGTTTATCATTGATGAGAAGTTCAAGCAAGGATTGAGGGTAGAGAGTCCGATACCGCCCGAGTGGATCACGGTGGTAAGCAAGGCGGTTGGTGATGGCTCGTTCTACGTGTGGCTGATAGCTCGACCTGACTCCCCCTTAGATAAGGAGGTAGAGGAGAGAGACGTCAACCACAACGACGGGCTGGAGCAGCTCCAAGGACCAACGGCGCCAAAGACAAGTCACCCTCAAGGATACCCAGCGAGTGGACTATGGGGATAAGGACAGAACAAGAGGTTCAGGAGAGGATTAAGACCTTGTACCAAGAGATGAAGGCTTCGAAACCTATTAAGGGTATGTCGACCGAGG
>SDBT01017420.1_pt1 | contig 11351 bp, 9 predicted proteins | sample 2277101 | NCBI WGS metagenome assembly SDBT01 (sample SAMN10404973, study PRJNA504765) | marine sediment metagenome | isolation source: marine sediment core GS10_PC15, 103 cmbsf | place: Arctic Ocean: Southern Knipovich Ridge | collected 2010 | reverse complement strand
GGAATGGACTCACCCAGGAGCCAGCTGTTCATTCGAAGCAAGAAGGGGGCCAGCGGCGGATGATCGACATAGCCGAAATCGAGACGCCTGGCGCAAGCCAGGTAGTAAAACTCGTCGATGAAGTAGCCGTAGCCACTGAAAAGGCTCGGAATCATCTCAAACAAGAAGAAGGCCGCCGAAAGCCCAATAAGAAGGGGCCAGGTCGGGTCGGCCGGGGCGGGATGGTCGGCGACCGACGGAAGAGGAGCGCCTTGAGTGCTCAACCGCATTCTCCTTTATTCAAACCTGAGAGCCACGGTTGGATCGACTCTTGCCGCTTGCCGAGCCGGGACGAGGCAAGCGACAAACGCTACACCACCCAGGAGGATCGTCGCGGCGCATAGGATGGCCGGATCCAGGACCACGCCGTGAAAGGCGCTGGAAAAAGCGCTGGATAGAACCAGTGCGCCCACCAGACCGATGAACATGCTTACTCCGGCAATTCCCATGCCGCGACTGATGAACGAAGCAAGAACCTGGGCCGGCCGGGCACCCAGCGCCATGCGCAAACCGATCTCGCGAGTTCGCCGGCCTACTGAGTAGGCGAACACAGCGTAAATGCCGGCTGCCGAAAGGATGAGCGCCACTGCGGCAAACGAGCCGAGAACGATGGCAAAGAAACGCTCCAGCCCCAGGGATTTGTGAAGCTCTTCGGCCAGCGAATGAACGTTCATCACCGGCTGAGAGGGGTCGATAGAGAGAACCGTTCGGCGAATCGCTTCCCCGTACTGAGCCGGCGGAAGGTTACTGCGCGCCGCGATCGCCATGCCGCGGAAAGGCATCTGCGGATGGGTCAGGAAGAGCGCCGGTCTCGGCGGCTCATGAAGTCCGGCGAATCGCGTGTCACCTACGATGCCGATCACTTCGAAAGACAACCTCTCGCCGAAAACAAAGAGCGCCATCCGGCGGCCCAGCGGGTTCTCGTTCTGCCAGGCACGCCGAGCCAGAGTTTTGTTGATCAGGATCACCGGGGGAGCTTCCGTAGCGTCCCTCTCGGTGAAGTCGCGTCCTTGCAGTAAGGGGATGCCCACCGTCTTCAGGTAGCCCGGGCTGATGACCCGGAACGACGCTCGAGGCGCCGCCGGCTCGGTGACCAGCGGTCCGTCCAGGCCGCGGTACGGCACCTCCATTTGAATACCCATGTTTGGAACCGGGGGCGTGGTGGTCAAGGCTGCCGTCTCGACGCCCGGCATAGCGCGAACCTCATCCACGAGTCGTTTGAAGTAGCGGCGTCGGGCTTCGAGATCTCCATAGTTGTCCTGGTCGAGAAGGATGTGAGCGGTGTAGACACCTTCGGGCCGGAAGCCCGCATCGACCCGAGATAAAGTGTAGAGGGCCTGGATGAGCATTCCGGCTCCGACCAGCAAGGTCATGGCGATGGCGATCTCAGCACCCACCAGCATCAGTCGAGTGCGATTTTGTGGGCGGCCGGCCCCGAGGTGGCCTCCGCCTTGCTTCAAAGCGCCGGCAAGGTCGGGAATTCCCCGAGCTGCGGTCACCAGGCCCAGAAGGGTTCCGAGAACCAGGGTAGCGACGAGCGCGAAAGCCAGTTCCGGCAGATCGAATCGGATCGCATAAGCACGTGGAAGGATACCGGGCTCGAAAGACAGAAGAGCCCGTTGAAGCCCGGCGCCAAGCACCCATCCGAGGCAGCCGCCCAAAAATGCCAGGACGAGGCTTTCGGTGACGTGCTGCTGTAGCAGTCGTCCTCGCCGGGCGCCGAGAGCGGTCCGGACGGCAGCCTCCCGCTCGTGCGCCACCGCCCGGACCAGCAGCAGGTTCAAGAGGTTGGTGCAAGCGATGAGAAGCACCAGTCCAACTGCCGCGAAGGCGATCCAGAGAGGATCGCGGGCGTTGCCAACCAAAAGCTCCCGGTAGGGTATCAAAGTGGAGCTCCAGTTCTCGTTCGTGGCCGGGAACATCTCAGCAAGAATTGAGGAAAGCCGATCCATTTCCGCCTGCGCTTGTGCCTGGGTCACGTCGGCCCGTAGTCGGCCCACCACGGTAAACTCTCGCTCCTCGCGACCGAACTCCGATGTCTCGTACTCCTCGAGGTATCCCACTGGAAGCCAGAGCTCGGCCCGCGGTGAGGGAACTGCGGTGTCGGGGGGCATGACGCCGATGACGGTCACCGATTGACCGTCGATTCGGATGGAGCGGCCGACGAACTCAGGGTCTCCACCGAAGACGCGCTGCCAGAGCCCCCAGCTCAGCAGGGCCACATGACCCCGACCGGGCACTTCATCCTCGGGTAGGAATGCTCGGCCGAGGTGCGGCTCGAGCCCCAGCAGTCGGAAGAGATTCTCGGAGATGGCCACCGACTCTATCTGTTGGGCTTGCTCCGGCACCTCGAGGGTCATCGAGCGCCACCCGTAAAACCCCAGGGTCTCAAAAGATCGAGCCTGCTCGCGCCAGAACCAGAAGTCGGGTAGATAGTTGCCCCGCGACCGATACCCCTCTTCGGCGTGGGTGGAAGTCACCGCAACGAGCCGGCCTTCGTCTGCGTAGCCGAGCGGCTCGAGAAGTACACCGTAAACGATGCTGAAAATGGACGTGTTGGCACCGATTCCCAATGCGAAAGTGAGGACGGCGACGAAGGTAAACCCCGGCTTTTTCAGCAGGCCGCGGACGGCGTAGCGAAAATCGAAAAAAAGCGAATCCATGGATATCCCTTCATAAAGCGCGAAAGACAACGAAGTTTTGCATCGGCAAAAAATCCCAGTCCCTCTCCTTGCGGTAATGGGCCTCGTGCATCTCGTTCTGCAGGGACTCCGTGGCGGTCCAGTGGTCGCCGTGCCCGATGAGCTTCATGAGCAGGCTACCTTTCAAATCGAGAATGGCGACTCGACCGCCCTCTTTGAGGTCATCTCTCAAACGGTCGAAGTAGGCTGGTCGATTCTCGATATGGTGATAAGTGTTGCACAGAAACGCCATGTCGATTTGACCGTCGGGAAGGAGAGGATCGTCGACCTTCGCAAGAACGACGACGACGTTGGTATATCCTTTCTCCTCGACTTTCTGCTCGAGCGTTTTCAATGCCTTTTCGCTGACGTCGACGGCATAGACTTTGCCGGTCGGGCCAACCGCATCGGCTAGGGCAAATGTGAAGTAGCCGTCACCGGCACCGATGTCGGCCAGGCTGTCCCCGGGCCGGATGGACAGAGATTCGATGACCCGGTCGGGATGCTGCCAGCTTGCGCGGGTGAAGATCTTTCCAAAGTCGATCTTCGTCGGGTCGGCACCCAACGAGATCCCGAGGACCATCAAAAGCGCTAGAGCTAGAGCGAGGAAAATGAAGACAAAGCGTCTTTTCCCGGCGGATTTGGGACTCATGGTTTTCTCCGATCCGACATCAAGCCTCTTGTTAGGCATAGACGGTTTTGGGGCAGCCAAAGTTCCGCCAGGCCCTGCGGGCGAACCGGCTAGGAACCGCCGGCTCGATCTTTCGAGATCACGACCCGGGCTTTGCCAAAGCCTCGACCGCCGCTACCGGCGCGGGTGTAGCGGGCGTCCATGAGGGTGACGATATAGCTCGCTTCATTTTCCTCTACTTCGACGAAAGGAAAGCGGGCCCAGTTCACCCAACCGCGAACTTCCGGGGACCGGAAAGCTTCTCTGATGATTGGAGAAGAACCGGGTTTGGGTAATGTGGCTTCTTCGAGTTGAAGACGCCATCGAGGCACCAGCTCGAGCGACCCATAACGGTAATGGTCGGGCGTGATCACGACCACATCGCGGACGAAGGGCGTGATGGGAACCGGACCCACCATGACCTCCTGAACCGCGACTCCCTGACGACGAAGCTCATCGATCACTTTGTGGCGTGCATATCGAGTCGAGAAGAACATCGAGCCGATGTAGATGGAAGTCAGAGCCAGCGCCCCCGATGCCAGAAGACGCTTCCCGGCCGGGCTCGCCGGAATTTGTCGAGCCCGAAGTCCGATTGCGAAGGCAAGACCCGTTAGCCAGAGTGCTTTCGCCGGCCAGGTATCGGAAGGCGCATTTGAAAACAACAAGAGTGTGGTGAGAGCGGCCAGAAACGCCCAAGCCACCAGGCCGACTCGAGTTCGTGACGCACAGAGGAAGACCGCCGTCCCCAGAAAGAGCCATATCCAGGGATCGACGATGAACAGCGCATCTCCGTAAAACCAGCGACTGTCCAGCGGCATGAGCCACCGAAGGCCGTAGGTGTTGAGCCAGTCCAACGAGGGATGGGTGACGACCGCCAGGCTGGATAACCAGAGCAATGTCTTCGCCCGGGGCGGCGGTTTTGCGGTGCCCCGAATGCGGCCGAGAAGAACGAGCGCCCCGGTAAGCACCAGGGGCAGCGCCGCCAGGGCCAACAGACCGTGCGTCCATCCTCGGCGGACGCAAAGGGCGAGGTCGCCGTCGAGGAAGTAAGTGACGGCGTCGACATCCGGCAAGTTGGCGCCGATGATGAGCGCCGCGGTGCCGAAGCGGGTTCGTCGTCCCAGGCCGGTTTGAGCCAAGGCCGCTCCCACCAGAGTGTGAGCCAAGGGTTCCATATCACGCTCTTTCAATCGATTGTAACGTGCGGCTTAAAATCAAAACCAGTGGTGGCGCGTCTCTCAGACCAGCTCGGTGATGTACTTTTCCCTGACCAGTCGCCAAAGGGAAGCGAGAAAAGCGGTGAGGGGGATGGCCAGGATCATTCCCAGGATTCCTCCCAGGGCGGCTCCCCAGAAGAAAATGGCGATGATGATGGCCATGAAGTGGAGGCCGGTGCGGTCTCCCATGATCTTGGGGGTGAGGACATAGCTCTCGATGAGCTGGACGATTGCGATGACAATCAGAACCGCCAGAAGACGGTCCCAGCCTCCGCCGGACTGAAAGTAAGAAAGGGGCAGAGAGATACTCAATCCTATGATGCTTCCAAGATAAGGGATGATGTTGAGGAAACCGAGCGCCAGGCCGAGGATGAAACCGTACTGGAGCCCTACCAAACTGAAGCCGAAGGCATAGAGCAGACCCTGAAGAAAGGCAATGATGAGCTGTCCGCGGAAAAAGGCGACCACGATGCTGATGAACTCACGCACAAGATAAAGGACGTCTTCCCGGGTTTCCTTTTTGAGAAAAGGTAGGAACTGAGCGCTGTCGATGGGTTTCGGTTTGGCCATCAGGAAAAAGGCGAAGTAAACCGGCAGCACCGCCCAGCTGAGGAGCGCTCCCGCGCGTCTCAACACGACGGCCCCCGCCGAGAGGGCCTTTCCTCCCCAGAGTTGAAGCCCGGCAATCAACTGGTCTTGCTGGGATGTCAAGGCATCTTTGAGCCTCATGCCGAAGGGTGAGGTTTGAAAGAACTCTACCACTGTGGGCCAGCGCTCCATGATGAAAGTCACGCTTTGCTCCCACCAAACCGGGGCCTGGGAGGCAAACTCCACGAGCTGTGCAGCAATGATGGAGCCGAAAAACCACAGGAACGCCACCACCGGCAAGAGCATCGAGACGACGACGGCTAGGAGTGCCACCGGCCCGGGTAAACGAAGGTGCTTGCAAAGCCAGGTGTAATAAGGCCGAAAAACCAGAGCTGCAACGGCTCCCACCGCAATGGGAAGGAAAACCGAAGCGTAAGCTCGAAAGAAGGACGCGGTCAGCCAGACGATGGCTCCAATGGCGAACAGGATGACAACCACTGCCATGATGGTGATCGCGGTAGCAATCGTTTTTGCTTGTCGCTCACTGAATGAAACCGCCATTGAGTTGCCCTTATGAAGAACATGTTGTCAGACCATAGGCTTTGTTGCAAGGATGCGGCCATCAGGTGTCACCCTGCCTGGTAGGTCCAAGCCTTCGGCGAGGCTCATCAACCGCTCGAAGAGCCGGGCGCGCTCTGCCCGGAGACGCCGGATGGTCTCCGAACGCTGGCTGCGTGTGAAGCGCACTCGGAGCGAGCGCATCGTTTCTTGAACCAGCCGCTGATATTGGAAGGCAACGACACCGCCCAGGGCGCTCAAAACGAAGGCCAACGCACCGGTCAGGATCGGGGCATCGGGAATCGTGGGGTAAACGGCATGGAGGCGGGTCTGCCCCCAGCCGACGAGCAAAGCAACGATTAACCACGTCAGGGGAAAAGCAACGGCGCCAACGAGCAATTTGACCGAAGCCTCATCTTTATTGGACTTCGAGACCAACTTGGCGAAAGCCTTGAGCAGAATGGCCGTCGGCAGATTGGCGATGTAGCCCAGAACCACGATCGGCGGCAAAAGAAAATAGACGAGAATCAGTTGCAGGAACAAAACCGCCGCAAGCCACGGTGAGACCAGCCGGGGGCTCCCGTCTAGCTCGTGATCCTGGATACCGAGAGCCCGCAGCTCTTCGTCATACTCCTGGATTTGCTCGGTCAGTCGTTCGACTTCATCGGGGTGGGTTTGGACTCTCACGCTGTACGCGGCCCGCAGGCGGGCAAAGCCCAAAACGCGTTCCGCCATAGCGGGCCGTTTTGATGCCACTCCGGCCCGATGGGCACGCTCGGCTCGGATGAGCTTTCGAGCCCGATGCATCAAGTGGTGGAACTCCCAGCTTGCCGTTGCATGGACCACCTCGTGAAGCACCCGCCCAAGCTCCGAGGTGAGTCTTCGGTACTGAGCCCGTTTTATGGATTTCGGTGCGTCCGGGGCGGGCGGTTCGGCAAGGCCGGGCTCGAGCTCGAGCGGCGGATGAAAAGCCACCAGCGCATCGGAACCAAAGACGCCTTTCTTGTCGTAATGCAGTCCGACCGGAATGATCACCGGCGGGGTTTCGCTCGCCGGCGTCATCTCGCGGGCACGATAGTAAAGGCGGGCTGCTCCGGTCTTGAGCTCTTGAGGATAAGGCTCGTCGTGACTCAGTCCTTCAGGGAACAAGGCAGCAAATTGTCCTTTGGTGATCGCTCTGGCCAAGGCATCCAGGCTTTGGCGGTTTGCATCACGGCGCTTCGAGTCTTGCGCTTCGTTTGGAACGTCCTCCTTGCGATAGATGGGCACGGTCCCAATCTGGCGCATGAGCCAGCCGAGCAACGGCCACTTGAACAGGCCGTGACGGGCGCCGAAGACGATTTGTCGGGGAAAGTGAGTCAAGATGAGACTGGGATCGACGAGCGCGTTGGGGTGCCAGGAAATGATGATCCCACCCCCCGCTTCGGGTATGTGCTCCAGCCCGACGGCCTCCACCCGCCGGAAGAAAATGCGGATGAGGCGGCGACAAACGGAAGCAGCCATGCGATAGCCTCGATTCACCTCGAGCCTCCGTGACAGTAGTTAAGCCGTACGCGGTAGAACGTCTCACTTCAGAGACGCAGAGAGCGCAGAGGCAAACTCCGCGACTTCAGCGCTCCACCGTTATTTGGCTAAGCCTAGCGCATAGCGCAGTTGAGCCACAACAAAAAATCTCACCGCAGAGGCGCAGAGAACGCGCGGCAAACTCTCCGCGACCTCTGCGCCTCCGTGGTTAATTTTTGTCGTCCTTGAACCCGTCCCAGTGAGTCCCGTCGCAAAAAGGCTTGTTCTTGGAACCTCCACATCGGCAAAGGGTGTAGTGCTCGGCGGTTTGAGACTTTTGGCCGGCAACTCGATCCGCGAGCTCGACTCCTCCGACAACAAGGTAGGGGCCGTTCTTGGCGATAACGATGCCGGGCTCCCGGTCGTAGCTCGCTTGCTCGACCCCGTCGAGGGTGTAGCTCAGCGCGCCGGAGGGACATTGCTTGACGGTGTTGATGATCTCCTCGGCTGCGGCACCATTGGGATCGATCCAGGGCTCTTCGCCATATTTAAAGACCGACTTGAGGTTATCGGTGCAGCGCGCCGCGTGGGCGCAGACGCCCCGGTTGTCGTTGATGGTGAGCTTGCTGCCCTCATAGTGATCTTGCTTGTTTGCGGAACCATCGGTGATTCTCGCGCTGGAGAATCCCACTTTGGCATGGGTTCCATCGCAAAACGGTTTGTTGTCCGAACGGCCGCATCGGCATAGCGCCGCGACCGCCTTGGTAGCGATGGTTTCGCCCTTGGAGTTTTTGATTGGAGGCGGATTCTTCACCACATAAGGACCGTCGGGCTTCGCCTCGATGAGGGTCTTGGTTTGATCAGCGTCTTTACTCATTTCAAATTTCTCCTCTTTTTGCTTTTTCACTTGGTTCCAGGAAGCCACTCGAGGCTAAGCGCCGTCGGCGGCAGGTTTTGTTTTGTGCCCAGGGGGATGAACTCGAATGACAATAAAAAGACAAAGAAAAACAATACACCGGACAGGAAGAAAGTAGCGTTACCCATCACATCGAATAAGGCTCCGCCGAGGATCAAGCCGACGATGCTGGCCAAACTACCGACGCTCGCCGCCAGTCCCTGGATCGACCCCTGGACCTTGCGCTCGCCGGCTCTTGACAATATCGCCAGGAACGAAGGCCACATGAGGCCGTTCCCCAGAGAGAACAACAGCCCCCCAATGTAGACGCCAATTCGTGTCTCTGCGGTAAGAAACAGGAAACCGACCCCCAAGATGAAGCTTCCTAAAAGGACCAAAGAGCTGTCGGAATAAATCTTTGCCGCCCGGCTCAGAAGAGGTCCTTGCACGATGACCGTAGTAAGACCCAAGTACGAGAAGAAAAAGCCGATGTCGGTTATCGACCATTCCAGTCCTCGCAGAGCCTGCACCGGGAAAGCGGCATAGAACAGGTTAAAGCCCAAGAAGATGATGAAATAAAGAAGCAGAAGGAATGGAACCCGCCTCACCTTGAAAACGTCTCTCCACCCCACCTGTTCCACTTTCTGCAGCTTGAAACAATCCGTGTGCTCCTGCCCGAACACCTTTCTTACGCTTGTCTTCTCTGGGTTTTTCACGAGGACGCAGGGCCTGGACTCGGGTAACAGGAACGCGATGACTCCGGAGGCGACCAGGGAGATCACCAGTGCAACCACCACCGGTACGACTTCTCCGTAGGCGGTGGCGCCGAGCAGACCTGCCATAGCCGGGCCGAGTATGAAACCGAGATTTGAAGCCACCGCCATTTTGCCGAAAGTCTCGTTTCGTTCCTCCTCCTCGGTGACGTCGGCGAGATAGGCGTTGGCAACCGAAACGTTCCCTCCGGTCAGCCCGTCCATGGCCCTGGCGGCGAACAAGATGAGGAGTGGAACCGTGAGAACGAAACTACCCAGGTGTGCCGAGTCGACATCCAGCAGAGCGCGGGTGGGTAGAAACAGCGCGAACAAGAAAACCACCCAGGAAGCCAGAGTGCCGAGCTGACTGAGAAGCAGGATTTTACGGCGACCGTGAACGTCCGACCAACGGCCGAGAATCGGCGCACCCACGAGTTGGAAGGCCGAGTAAGTGGCTCCGATGGCTCCGTAGATCAAGGCGTTGCCGCCGAAGCGGGTGACCAGTGTCACCAGGAAAGGCAAAACGATGCTGAAACCCAAAGCCCCTATAAAGCTCACCAGGTAAATGGGAAAAAGCGAAACCGGAGTCTTCTTGCTGGCCTTCATCTTGTTTTGCTTGGTCGCGGCCGGCGGGTGCGCCAGCAGGTCTTTGAGTCTCTGGTATCGGAGTATAGACATCCTCGAAGATATTTGTCCAAATGATGGAGTGCCTTCGAACGAGCTTCGGGTGATCCGCGCTTGTTCCAGAGAGGACGAGAAAGATGGGCCCCGACTGTCGTCGGGGGATTATCGATTCGAATGGCTGACCGGGGCAAGCGTCGCGGCTGGAAAAAATCGAGCCAGAAGTGGAACTTTTGAGCCTCAGGGGCGTTATGACCATTGGAGGTTCGATGAAAGACCAGAGTGACGCCGAGCTCATGGCCCGGATCAGAAGCGGGGAGCGGATCGCTTTCGCAAAGCTCGTGGACCGGCACAAGGATGCACTGGTGAATTATCTCCTCCGCCTGACTCGCAGTCGCGAACGAGCCGAGGAGAATGCTCAGGAAGCTTTCCTGCGCCTCTATCAATCCGCTTCTCGCTACAACGAGCAGGGGCACCTGGTGGCTTACCTCTACCGCATCGCCACCAACTTGGTGCGCTCCGAAGATCGGAGGCATAGGCGCTGGCGGTTTTTCACAGCCGCTTTGTCCTCGAACGGTCATCGGCCTCCGCCCACACCTCAAGCGCAGTTGCTTCGGGAAGAGGTGAAAGAAAAAGTGTCCAGCGCCCTAAGGGAGCTTCCGGCAACCTATCGGGCGCCCATAGTGCTACGAGACATCGAGGGCTGGTCGTATCAGGAGATCGCCAGGGCTCTCGGATGCCGTGAGGGTACCGTCAAGTCCCGCATCAACCGCGGGCGAGGCCAGCTGCGGGAAATGCTGGAGCCGTTTTGGAGCCGAGGTGAAAGATGAAAGATGAGGAGCTTCGGAGCCTGTTGCGCTCATTGCCTCGTGAGCGGGCTTCCCATGGGTTTACCGACGAGGTGCTCAGCCGCCTGGATGTGGCGAAGCGGCCTTTTTATCGTCAGCCTCGGTACGCCCTGGCGGCCGGTCTGGTCCTGGTGATTGCAGGATGGTTCGGCACCGGTCGCTGGCAAGATTTGCGGCAAATGGAGCAGACCCGACAGAGAATTCAAGCGATCCGGGCGGAGCTCGAGCAATTGCAAAGCGACGTCACTCTTTTGCGCGATCTGGCCCCGGTGCTTTACCTGGGGGGTGACGAGGACGTGGATCTGGTGATCGATATGCGTCACCTGGTGAGTAACGAGCGAGGGGAGCCTGCGCAGCCGGTGTCGTTTGACGATCCTTCGAGAATGAGAAAGGGAGAAACCGAGAGATGAGAAATTTGAATAAGAGCTTGTTGTTAACCATCCTTTGCACCGCTCTGCTGCCGGTTGTGGGGCGCGCTTCTGTATGGGCCGGACCCGCCCACCTGCAGGAGGCTGAAGAGGAAAGACATGTCAAACGAATCTCCGTCGGCAAATCTCCCTGTGTCTTCGTTTCAACGAGCCACCAGCGCGGCAGCCTCGGTGTTCACTTGACCGATCTCACTCCCGAGCTTCGGGCTCACTTTGGCGCACCTGCCGACGCCGGAGTGATGGTGTCGAAAGTCGTGGAGCAAAGCCCTGCCTCCAAAGCAGGAGTGCGAGTCGGGGACATCCTCACCGCCATAGACGGCGAGGAAGTTTCCTCAGCTCGGGAGGTAGCCCGGATGGTTCGCCGAAAAAGCGAGGGCGACGAGGTGGCGCTCGAGCTACGCCGCGACGGGAAGCTCACCGAGTTGACCGCAACCATCGAGGCACGGCTGAGGTCGGAGATCGATCTGGGAGGGATTTTCGCCGGCGTCGACTGCGACGAGATGGACTTCACCATGGATCTCCATATTGACGAGGAGGCAATCCATGAAGCG